>TARA_R110000824_G_scaffold222662_1_pt1 | contig 21607 bp, 14 predicted proteins | sample TARA_R110000824 | Tara Oceans TARA_R110000824 (sample SAMEA4397747) | marine metagenome | biome: Polar Biome; feature: [MES] marine water layer (ENVO:01000295) within the mesopelagic zone...; material: water (ENVO:00002006), including particulate matter (ENVO:01000060) such...
TCATTTTTTAGTAGTAAGATTCGGCACATAGTTTCTTACTACAAAAAGAAGCGCGACATTCTTCATTACGCTACGGTAAGAACGAGAGTAAAAGGAAGTAATTTAGGTGTCGAGCAGGCAGCTAAGGATCTTATAGTAAATTTTTTAGAAAATAGAGATACAGCAAATATTGATTATGATATAGCTGACATTAAAAAGAATTTATCTATTTCTCTTACTGAGTTTTTTGATAACTATTCTGAATACTTTAATAAGGAGCCAGATGCCTTGGAGTATGGTAGTAATTATGTTGCTTATGAAGACCTACCAATAGCTGCTCTCCCTAGGGAAGGTAAAAATTTATTTTTATGGTCCTCTGACGAATTAGTAAATAAAATTTTTGAACAAGCAAGTCAAGATATACGAGAGCTTAAAGAGGCAAATCAATTATTTCATAATAAGAAACGACAAGCAGAAAAATTTATAGGAACAGATTTTTATTATCTCTCTACAGATGAGAACGGTACACCAGATGTAGGTATATTATTTGAGGCGGATAAACCATATGGTAACTTTTTAAATCAAAACTACCCATCAACCGCTTCTGTATTTTCTGATGATATTATTAGTGAAAGAAATTTAGGGTTTTTTAGGCCACAAAATTCATCTATAGTAGCTATTGAAGGGGATCGATTAAAATGGTTTTACGAGGAAAGCTATGATCCGGATCAGCTATATATTTTTCCGGATCCTAACCTGTTTACAAACAATCAAAATATATTTGCTTTTGTAATTAATAATTCAAGATCGGTTAATAATAAAAGCAAAGGAATAGCAATTAACCAACCTAATACAGATAAAAATAGCACATCTTTTATAGGGTATAATTCACAAATAGGAGAAAAAAGAGATTTAAATACAGATTTATCTTATCTATATGATCAAGGGTATATTGCTGATAGTAAAAAGGATTTATTTGGAAATATTTTTGGATTAGTAAAAGATAATAACTATTACAGAAGCAACGTCGAGTATGAGACCCCTAAAAACATAAAGAACCTAATATTAAATGGATATCAATTTTATGACAGTTTATATGGTGAGGGGTATGATTTTGATTATAATACAACTGATTCTTTAACATTTTCACAAACAATAAGATCAGGGCTTACTTCTTTTACAAATAGCTTAACTGCACCAGGTGATAATTCTCCTAAACTACCTCTATCTGCTTATAATATATTCTTTAGATATTTTGATCCATACCAAGCACTGCTTCAACCTTCAAACTTTTTAGAGGTAGATTATGATCGACCCGAATCATTAGAATTTAACGCAGATCAAATTGACGGTGCCTATTTTAAGTTTTCGGATACGGAAGCATTAACAGATCCTATTAGGTCAGGTCTTAGTGCATATACTGATAGTACGGCACAATTTTATTTTTCTGATTTAGTAGAAGCAGGTATTGGATATTCGAATGCTACGCCCATGGGCTCAACCATTATTAGAGCTTTATGTGATGATACTAATTCTTGGACGGAATCTATGTCAGGTGACTTTTCTTTTAACGTACGGTTATCAGGAGACAACGGGGTAAAAAATTACGATGGTGCAAGATTTACTGATAACATAGTCTTTAACTATGCACAAGCTAGTGAAAATTTTGACTATAGAGATGAAGTATACTCTACTACATCTTACAGCGCAGTACAGTCAGCAAGCGAGAGCTTATTTAATGGTCGCGACCATGTAGGAAAAATATATGTTAAAAATGTAGGTGTTGCTCCGGATCAACCAGCTGTAAAAGAATTAACACAGGCACTACCCTATCTCGCTACAAAATATAATTCTACAATCGTCAATGAGCTTTCCACATCTGTTATTAATTTTGATATATTATATGACACGTTGTTTATAGAAACAAGCTCATATCTCGTTACAGAAAAAACAAATTATAAAGAAGCTGAAACGGCATTTTTATCACCGGGTATTTATACTAATTCTCTTAGCATTAACACAAACTTTTTTGATAAAGTTAGTAATAGATTAAAAGTTGGTAATAACGTATTTTATTGTCGGATGGCTAGAACACAACTAGATTATAAAGACACTAGACTATATCCTGAAATATTCGAATATAATTATGTTAATGAAGAAACTATTCAGATATTTCCAACTACTACTAACACTGTTATTTCTGGATCAACATGTTTCTTTAATCTCTCTACTGACAATAATGTTTACTTAGAATGTAGTAAACCTGTCTTAACTTATAGCAGTGACAATGAGCAATTTAGCTTAGCTGTTATTTTAAAAGACCAAAACAAGAGGCCACTGCTAATAAATTATCAATTCGAGTATACCAATGATATTAACTTTTTAAATGTAGATTCATATGATAGTAATAATAGCGGATTTACATATAACTTTATCGATGCAGATGGGGCTATAGATTTAAATTCTCTAGCTTTTGTACTTTCTTCACAAGTACCGACTTTATGTGCTACATATGTATCACCAACCCCGCTGTCTGCTGCAGCATTAGTACTATGAACACACATACTTTATCTCTCTCAACTAACAAATCGCAAACTAATAGCAAAATAATTTTAGACACCATTGAATTATTTGATACTACTAGTTTTACTTTAAATTTACTGAATATATATTCAGACATATTTCCTAATTATATAGGAATAGACTGGGGAGATAATACAGCAGTGTTAGAGCCAGATATTAAAATACACCGCGACTATAAAACAGAATCTATTTATCCTGAAGTACGAAATGGAGCTGCACCAGTGTTTTTATCAGATACCTATACTCATAATTATTACCCATCTAAATATGCACTTAAAAAATCTCTTATATTTAAACTCAATATAGGTTATATTACAGGGGAGACTACACAGTTAAGCGCTCCTATAAACGTGCGCACAAATAGTTACTATGAAAGTGTAGATGATTTAGATCTCATTGGCTTGGATTTGCTTGATACAACAAATAATAGTTCTAGGTTTACATTTCTTACTAAAAAAGACAACTATATAGTTCAAATGGATAACAAATCTTATAAAGAGGATTAGATATAAATATTATATATGGGATGTTTAATAAAATCGAGTCTTAGCGCACTAAGCTCTGTAGAAGCTACCTTTTGCCCTACTGATCTAGGCTTAGATCAATTTACCCGTACCTATAACGGGGGATTTTATTTAAATTTTATTCAAGCACTGTCTGGGGCTCAAAGCTTTAAAAATTTAAATTTTACAAATTTTTATTTATCAAATAATGTGCTGTTAGATGATGTTACAACGTTTAATCACTCTAAAGTTAAGCCTCAAATCTTTTCAACTACTTTAAATTTTGCACAAAGCGGTGAATCATTTTTACAATTTAACCGCGCTGTATTAAGTGCATTTAAAGAAGATAATACAATTACCCTAGGTGAGTTTTATGGATACACTTCCTTAACAGATACTGAATCTGCGGCTAGTGTTTTTGAAATTTCCATTGTTGATAATTTTACATGTAGAGTTGCAACATATGTTGATAATCTTCGGTATTATTTGGTAGTAGAGGATAGTAATATCGATAGTGACTGGCGTAATGTATTATTCATAGGTGAAAATCAGCTCCCCATTGAAAGCTTTAATTTAGAATATAATTTGGTAAAATATTTGACAACTAGTTATATTAATTTATTTTCAACAAAAGATGTATTAGAGGATAAATTTATTAGTGCTAGTAAGTATATGCTACAAAGTAATGATAAAAGGTTAACTGCCAATAAGCTTAAATCTGAGCAAGAGTTAGATATGTTTTTTATCACTAACAAAGCTATAAAAATGGATCAGGAACTTAATTTATTAGTACCTTCTCCTTATAACGCATCTTTTATTACCTATAATATCGATGGTAATATAGATAACGATAAAAGTGACTTCAAATTACCTTCAAACTATCTCTTATATAGCTCAAGTAATAAAACAGATTTAACCTTTAACGTGTTTAATTTAAAAAACATTGCTAATACTCAAGATCAATTTACCTCCTCTAATAATTTACTTTCTACCTCTGAAACATCTATATATTCGCAAAATTTAAGAGAGTATACATCTCTGCTTTCTGATGTAGATAGTGAAAATAATGAAGTTTTAGCAATTAACTTCGTATATAACAATTTTGATATAATCATATCACCAGGTACTACTTATTTTACTACTCCATCTTCAATGGTTCCTTTTAATGCTCTTAATATTAATGATAGTAAGTTTGCAAATTGTGGCGCGTTTTCTTTTACTACCCCGGATTTGGCGGATAGGGTGTATAGATTAGACGATACCACAGATAAAGCAGAAAATGTTACATATCTCTGCACATGGCTATCCGGAGGTGTTGGTAAACAGAGTATTTGGATAGATAGATATTATTACCCGGATTTAGTTTCCAAAGAAACAGCTCTAGCCGCATCAGACGTCTATAACGTTACATACGAACAAGCAGTTGAAAACTTAATTAAATCTAATTCTAGTCTTAAGACATCTGTTACGGATAAGCTTTTTATGGATAAAAAAAGTGATCTAGTATTTGAACCTCAAAAGAGATATAAGTATAGGAGAATTTCACAAGAGGATTTTATTAAAAAGTCACCAACAAATTATTGCGAAACGGTAAAAATTAACAACAATATTAATAATTACTTTTCTACCATAAACAAAAACGGTGGCTTTGGTCTAGGGTTTTCAATATTAAATGATGCAGGTAATTTTACTATAAAGTCTGGCAGAAATGAAATTGATGCCGGAATTGAAATAGTAAAAGGAGATCATGAGCCCGGGCCTGGTGAGATTAAAGATCTCAGCAAATATACTGTTACGTTTACATACAGGCTATTTGATAATAGTACAGAAGAAGGAACTCTAAGAGATGGTCAAGGTGAAGCAATAAGAGAAATCTCCTTAAACGATAGAATAGATAAGAGTGGAGGAGCTTCTCATACATTTCATATAGATAAATTTGAAAAAAATAATATTTTTATATCTTTTAACGCTGTATTAGGAATATGTAAATTATATTTAAATACGAATATGATATTTTCTTTTAAAGTAAATGCATACCAAATGTTTACTAAGCGCTTACTGTTTGGTGACATATTCATAGAGGCGGAAGACGTAACAAGGGAAATTTTACTCAACGAAGCAAAACCAAACAAAATCGGAATTAATAATTTATACTTAGCTCTCGCTCCGCTAGAAGAAGATGAGGAATTAGCGGTGGTGTTTAGTACTAATATGAACCAAATTCAAAATATTTCTGTTTCGTTACCCTGTGGAATGAGAAATTTAACTGATACAATCAAAACTGTTAACTCAATAAATACAAATCTTAAAAATAAGAGCAATGTAGTTGATATTAATGTAAAGAATTTAAATATTACGGAGACTAGTATAACTGAAGAAGTAAAAAATATATTAATGACCAATATACTAAACTCTCTACCCAAAACCACAAATATTAATAATATAAACTTTTTAGATTATAAAAAATGATAGACTATTTTAAATATACCGAGGGGAATGCTTTTACTTTAAGCGGTTCAGATTTTATCGGACTATTTAATGTAATTGACGGGGTGGCGTGGACTGGTAAATCATTTTCTTCTACATCTGCACGGTTAAGCTCAAAAGATACTTTTTTATCAAATTGCTTTTTAGCTGAAATGGAATTTGATCGCACGGCATCTAGAGTTAATGAATCGCTAATACTTTCCAACCCAGAAATTTCCCCAAGAAATGTTATAGACCAAGGTTTTATAGATACCAATTTAGGTATATTAAACAAAAATAATTTAAATTTATACGCTTTAAATATTATAGCTAATAGTTCATTATTAGATTTTAGAAATTCAACAAAAAGTGGTAATGCTTATTTTCTTGGACTATCTAGCGGTAAGAATGATTTAAGAAACGATGATGTATCGCCACCTAAAGATAATGTTTTTCCAATACAAATAGATCCATTTAGTTTTGTTGACAGAGTACCGGGGTTAGATGTTTTAGATGATACAGTGGATAGTACTTTATTCGTATACGAAGATAGCTCTTACCGGTATTTTATATCGACGTCAGATACACGGTCCTATACCTTTTCGGGAACCTTTGCAAAAGGTGGATCTATTACTCGTTTAAATTATGAAAGTAATATATTCGGTAAAAACTCTAAGTTTACGTATGATAACGATACAGATATTTTATATAGTTTAATTAAAAATGATGAAAGCGATTTCACATTAAAGTTATATGATAATAGTTTCGTTCTACCTTGCAAGGTACTTAAATTAGTTGATGAAATAGAAATATCAGATCCAGTTCTGGATGATGTAGTACAGATAGGTAATAACCTTAAAGGGTATAGATATATGGAAAGTAACGGTCTTGCTGCACAACCGTTGAATAATTGCTATAATAAAGGTACAAAAATTTCTATAAGGCTAACTAACAAATATTCGAATGCTACAGTCGCTACTATTACACCTGGTATTACCGATGAAATTATAGTAGCGTTTGATATTAGAGATACTGATGATTCAATATTGGTATTAACTACCAATATTAACTCGATGATCGACGGTTATCATCTTTATCATATTGATGCAGAGAATATAAGAAATCTTTCTTCTGATTTAAATCCCAAAGTTGTGGAAAAATTTACCGGATCCTTAAAGACACCGGGTAAAGAATGTCAAGTAGAAATATATTTTTCAAAACAAGATTCTAATATGTTTACTTTGGTAGATGAGGGATTTATATCAACTAGATTTATTTCTAATCCTGAAAATGTAGCTGGATTCGCATCTACTGATGATTTAATGTATCTATCAACTATGTACTTTAATAATACAAATGAACGCTTCGATTTAATAGAAAAAAAGTTTAATTCAAACACCCTCAAATCAAATTATTTTAATTATATTAATTTTATTGTAGCTAATAACTCAACAGATCTCTTTTACTTCTTACATACAATTGGTAGGATTTATTTGTTTAAGGACCGCGGGTCATATAATAATTTTGTACCATTGAATTTAAACCATGCGTATAAAAAAATTACTAGTTGTGAGTCTAGTTTAGGTATTTCTTTAAATAGTGAAATCCAAAATATAATTGAAGATACTGTTAATATTTTTCTTAATTTAAGCATTATACCGGTGGCCACTGATGTGGAAGAAATACCTGTTCTTGCAGATTATGTTACCTACGACGGTACAGAAGTTAATTTCCGGAATTTTGAATTTCATGAAAATGAAGAAGTAACCTATAGTGTTGTATCACGAGTTTTTAATCAACTACATGCACTGCAAAAAACAATACTTGATACTATTCTAAACACACCCTAAATAAAATTATGTCAAATAAAGGACAAGATATAAGCACTGAACGCATAGCAGATTATTATACATCTTTATTTCATGTATTGTGCTCTGATGTAACGTCTTTTCCTTTAAATGAAGTATATGACGGTGCTGGTAATATAACAGGCCTGTCTTTGAGTGCGTTGAACGATAGAGTTGTTATTAATAATTACATATACCCAGACGGTTATGGTGACCCTGACGGTAGTGGCCCTGAACCCATACCAGATCCTACTGAATGGTTAGATGCCTTTTTTCCGATAGGTGTTATTATGCTAACTACGGATAATAACAATCCCACGCATAGAATTGCTGGTACAAAATGGTGCCGAATAGATCCACCGGGGCAATTTCTTGTTGGTATTGGTTCCTCAACTGATGAAAATGGAGATGTACATCGTTTTGCTCCTCATGATCAACAACCTCTAAATGGTGATTTAGCCGGTGAATATCGTCACAGACTAACAATAGATGAGTTGCCGGTACACCTTCACGTTACAAATGCCGGTACCGTAGTACTGGGCCCAGTGGATAATGAGGTGAGAGAGGAAGACACTAATGTAGGATTTTTCTATTATTTTGGAGGACCAGTAAACGAGATTGGATTAGTTGATGAAAATTCACCCGGGGGAGATTTTCTGGGACAAGATGAAATACAAGCATTTCAAAATAATACAGTATATAATGGACGTAACAAATATAGAGACTGGTTAGTTAGACATAGATTCGATTATGAAGACGAAAATGGAGAATTTCCAGATAGATTGTATACAGATGAAGATTTTTCTCCAACCTTAGGGTCATATCCGTTAGCTGGTTGGGGACCGACAGTCGCAGGTGGTCCTGGTTGGGCTGGTTATTTAGATAATACAAAAGAGTTTATAACTAATAGCCCACGACCCATTAACATACCATGGGTATTAAATGGACAAGATGTTTTTATACTACAAGGGTTTGATACAAGAGATCGAGACCGAGTTCATCCTGGTACTTTTACTGCCCAACAATTAATTAGAGCTAGAGATTATATAATAAGCGTATTAGGAGTAGAAGATGCTACAGTAGCTCTGGCTAACGTTAATCGATTAAAAGAACTGAATGCTACAGTACCACAGGCCGTAGCAGGTAGAACAACAGTTGTTGCTGAAATACCAGCAACCGGTCACACAGAAAGTCTCAATACCGGTGGGACTGCCGCTCATAATAATGTACCTCCTAACTATGGTGTATATGCATGGCGCCGGGTTGAGTTAGATCATACATGTGGTGCGACAGAACCAGCAATTGGTCCTTTGTGGAAAGCTACTATAACAGCTGATAAAATATCAACAAAAGATACCCCCTTCAATTTAAATGAATGGGCTGAGGAGCATGTTAATAAAGACAATTTATCGTGGGATGGTGAACAGGAAGCTCAAATAACTATAGCAGATGGTGTATACATTTACTCTGATGACGCTAACGATTTAAAGGTTCCAGGAATGATAATTGAGGATTTTCCTGAAGGGTTGACTCTTATAAACAACGGATTTATAATGGGGCGGGGTGGTAATGGTGGTTTATATGGTGCCGATGGACAAAGTGGTGGAGATGCAATTGAGATAACCGGTGATGCAGGTGCAATAACTATTGAAAATAAAAACGGGGGTATAGGCAGCGGTGGCGGTGGCGGTGGTGGATCGAACACAGGCTCTGGTGGCGGTGGTGGTGCAGGTGGCGGTAGAGGAGGTGGCACCAATTTTACGCGTGGTATAGACGGTGTATCAGGCGGCGCACCAGGTAACCCTGGTAGTAACGGTATAACCCACGTTGGTACAATTAGTGATGATTCTTTAAAGAGGGCCTATAACGCTGGCAAGATTGTTACAGATGGATGGGGACCAGTATACGGCATGTGGCCAGGAATAGGTGGTGAAGCTGGTGGAAGCGGAGGCGGTCGGTCACGACAGGCTGGATCAGCACAGGGTGGAAATTGTAAGTGGCGCCATAATCAGAACAGTAGAGGTACTGGTGGTGGTGGTGGAAGAATATTAACTATTGACGCAATTGGCGGCGGAACTGGTGGCGTCCCTGGATCTCGGTATAGTGGGTTACAAGCTAATGGTACAACAATTAAGGCCGGACCGCCGCCGGGCGGTAATGGACCTCTAGGCGGCCACCCTGGGAATTACAGTCCCAAAGTACGAGGTAGTTTCGGTCATGGAAACTGCAGGGGTGATAAGTGGCGTAATTTTGGATTTAGACCATCAGCCAATAATAACAATTCGATAACAGCAGATGCAAAAGGCCAAATTTCTTATTTTTCAATTACTGGTTGGAATGGTAATTTTCATTATTTAACGTACGTACATGGAGGTTATGCAAATACCCCGGGTCGTAATTATAATGCAAATGGATCATGGGGTGGTGGTGGTGGCGGCTGGGGCGCCGCAGGTGGTAATGGTACGGGTGGTCAAGTAGGCGGCCAGGGAGGAAAGGCAGTTCAACTAACAGGCTCTATGAGCTACACAATTAATGGAGGAATCGTATACGGGTCTAGAGACTAATAGATAGTATTTCTAGAATATAACATAAATAATGATATGCCGGCAAGTTTAGAAAATCAATTCATATCTGATTTATATACTTCTCTACTACATTTAAGTGGAGCTGAGCTGGGAGCTTTTGGACCGTTAAATAGAGTTTTTGATGGGGCAGGAAATTCTACAGGGCTAGCTTTAAGTGGTGATCGAGTTGTAGTTAATAACTATATTTATCCCAGAGGATTTACAACCAGAGCTCCAATGGAATGGTTAGATGCTTTTTTTCCGATAGGCTCTTTACAATTAACTTTTAATGAAAACGATCCTAATACACGTATAGCTGGTACAACGTGGGATTTAGTATCTCAAGGAAGGTTTTTAGTTGGGGTAGGTACTTATAAAGATAAAAATGCAGACACGTATAAATTTTGTCCCGGGGAGCCTCCTATAGCAAATGATTCTGGTAACTTAGCAGGGGAGTATAGACATACATTAACAGTAGATGAAATACCAGGTCATAGCCATACTACTAATGTAGGGAGTACTCAAGTTCAAATACCTAGTAATGTGGGAGATGGTAATATATTTGAAGGAAGTCCGGCTGGAACAAAAAATTCTACTCTATCTTTTGCTGAACAGCAGCGCGCTCGAAATGTTTTAGCAGACAAAATCCGTTGGAATTTAAGTAATGATTATGGTTTTTCGGGTGTACTAGTACGACCTGATAATTTTTTTACAGCACCGCAACCAGATGCAGGTCCTTTCCGAGAAAATATTTCTAATGCCGGTGAATATTTATACCCAGTAAAAAAGGGATTTGATCTTAATTTTTTAAACAAATCTGCGACCAACTACTCTGTACAAGAAAGAGAAGCATATATTTCTAGCACGAATTGGAAATTTAAAGAAATGATAGGTATATGGAACGGGGAAACAAGATTTATTGCAAGTAGGCCGGCGGGTAGAAGAAATATACCAACTAATAGTAGCCAGAATGGCTTAAGAAATATAAACTGGTATGAGTTTTGCAAAACTATAGGATGTGTGGATGTCGGAGACGCAACAGCAGGAAACCTCGATACTCAAAATAATGAAACTCCATTAGTCGTTGGCAACTCATCTATATTAAATAGACAAGAGGGGGCTGTTAATAATAGAGACTCGAGTCTAGCAGGGCGCGGTGCACCTCATAATAATATACCACCTTCGTATGGTGTTTACGTATGGAGAAGAATAGCTTAGAAAAACATGGCAAATATTACAATAGTTAAATTAAAAGTAAGAAGGGGGTCAGATACTCAGCGGAAGGAGATTACTTTAGATCAAGGAGAAGTAGGCTATACTCTAGATACCAGGAGATTATTTGTAGGGGATGGAGCTACTTTAGGTGGTAGAGTTATTGGAAATATATCTTTAGGGCCCTTTGCTAGTATTACTAATTTAGGGCCTGATAATAGCCCAGGACTACAAGTGGGGGATATAGGATATGCAGATAACAAATTATATCGATTAACATCCTTTAGTTATGACGATGCACTGTCCGGATATTCTTATATTGGAAATGTTCCTGATGGTACTACCTTGGAATTTGATAGCAATAATAAATTAACAGTAAAAAAAGGTCTTATAAATTCTGAATATTTTAGTAATACATTTTTTGGCGGTGGGTTTTTATCAGCAAATGATGGATCAATTCAAGTAGATTTAAATTCTAACTATTTGTTTTTATCTGGAAGTGGTGCAAGTAATAAAATTTCTCCCGTGGTTGGGTCTATTACACAGAGAGAGATAGCTGAAGGTGCGTTGGGGGAAGGATTATCTGGTGGTAATAATACAGATATAGATAACCCGGGTACGATATTGTCTGTAAAAGTTAATAGAGATCAATTTCAATTTGATTCTGGTGGTACAATAGAATTAAAAAACGTTGGTACAGCGACAATTCCAATATCATCTTGGGCAGGTGAAGGCGGAGGAAATTTAAGAGGTCTTACTGATGGTAGTGACTCAGGTCTCACATTAAACTCTACTGGAGGCTTAGAAGCTAATGTCAAAGGTGTAGATGGAGATTCTTTTGTTGCGTTAAATAGCGAAGGACAGGTAACATTAAATGCACCATCTATTACAGGAACTGAATTAGCTTGGGCAGAAATAACGAATGGTCTCGTTACTACATTAGGCTCATCTGTATATGATGTAGTAACTGCAATAGGTCTATCCGGAACTAATGTAGGGGATAGTATACCAATTGGTGCTATTATACCACATTCGAATGCATTTACTGTACCACCTGCAGGTTATCTACTTTGTAATGGTGGAGAGTATTTGATAACAGAATATCAAGATCTTTATAATGTAATTGGACAGCGGTTTGGGTATAGAGCCGGAAATTCCTTTTCTGTACCATACTTAACCGGTGGTGGCTTGCCAGGATTTTTATACGGTGCTGATACAACACCCGGAACAGCGGGCGGTGCCTCATCTTTATGGTTGTCAGGTGGTGATAGTCTCTACGCGGCGGCTAGTGGATTAGGTGTTAATTATATTATTAAATATAGAGAAGATCCGCTAAGAAATATATTTAACGGAAGCCCAGACCAGGTTTCAAAAGGTCTTGTTGGTGAACGATCTAATCAAGTTTATGAATGTTTAAATTCAACAGGTGATAATGTGAAATTAAGCTCGGGTGGGTTTATAACTTTTGCACTATCTGGGGCGGTGCGAAACCAGTCGACTAATCCTGGGGGCATGTTTGATAAATTTGCAATACCAATTTTTAACTACGAATAATAATGGCAATAGAAATTTTAGAAAATACACTCTTAAAGCTTCTTGTTAGAAGAGGTACAAATGCTGATAGAAAGAAGATTACATTAGCTAGTGGTGAACTAGGATATACGACTGATACAGAAAGGTTATATATTGGTAATGGATCTGATATGGGTGGTATATTGGTTGGTAATAAATGGAAAGGATATACATCAGATCTAACATCTTTAGCAGGTGTAATAACTGGAGATTACGCGTTTGATACTAGTACTAACACTCTTAATGTTCTTACTAAGGGTGACGGAAGTAGCTCAGATAATTGGTATACTGTAGCAAATCAATTAAGTGCAGGTAATGATACTATACAAATTTCTACAAATGCAGGTATTACTGTAGGTACTTTATCTGCTGGTAATTTTAGTGCTGATACATTGGGAAGCTCTCTTGAGCTAGATGGATCAAGCCGTATAGCTCTTAGTGGTACTGTTAATATTGATGCAGTATCTATTCGCGATACTAATGCAACTAGCTATTTAACTCTGCCTCCTAGATTAAAAATTAATACTGTTGGTTATGCCTTTCCTGCGACGTCACCTACTAATAATACATTCTTAAAAAGTAATGCTAATGGTGTTTTAAACTGGGCACCGTACCAGGTAATAGAAACAGCAGTATCACCGACTACAGCATCAGTACTACCGGTAGCCTCAATAGTACCTTTTGCGTCCGGGTCAGATTATGTCCCATATGGTTGGCTACCGTGTGATGGATCGGAATATATTAGTACCTCTTACCCAGACCTATCTGCAGTAATAGGTACATCTTATAATATCGGTGGAGAAACTTCTGCAGATTATTTTAGAGTGCCTAATTTAATTAATAAGACATTATATGGGTCTCCTAATGAGTTATTGCAAAATAGTACATTAATGGGAGTTCTTACCGGATTGTCTACCACCTCGGTATTATCTGCAGTGGGGATGAATTATATTATTAAGTCTGTAGGAGGTGTTACAAACCCAACCCTCACAGTTCAAAAAAATCTTTCGGCTTTTGTTAATGGGGTAGATCAGGAAGGTGTTGCTTTTAATCCTCTAAGCGGTAAAATTATAATAGAAAGACCGCCGCCTGGAATGGTGACTTATAACAGTAGTGACGGTGATGAAGCTTCTTCAGATAATTCATATTCCTTTACTACTCCAGCTGGTGTTACATATATGAAATATCATGTAACCGGTACAGGCGCTAATGGTGGCCACAATAACGGCGGCGCAGCTGCAACTGTTATAGGAAATATATCTGCAGCTCCTGGAACTGTATTTACAGTTTATGTAGGAGAGGCTCCCACTAGTTCAAATCAGAACGGAAGAGGAAGCTGTATAATGGTAGGTGCTAATTGTATTGCTGCTTCTTATGGTGGACGCTATGCTGCAGCCGGTGATACCCAACCGACTGAACACGGCCACGGGGCACCTGGTGAAGGTTATATAGGAACAGGGGAACCGCAATTTTTAAATGGTTATATTTTTCGCGGTGGTAAGGGTGGTGTAGATACTAGTGATTCAGATGAAGAGTCAGCTGGAGCCAGTTCCTATTGGGGCACGGCGCCGGCGCCTGGGGCTGGATCAGCTAGTGAAAACAAGACAAAACGCTCTGGACCTGTAAGTGATGGGTTTGTAATGTTTGAATGGAACTAGTTGAAATATAAGATCTCAACTATAACTACAATATGGAAGAAGTAATAGTTGAAGGATTGGATTACGAGGATTTTGTAGCACTTAAGACTATTTTAACTAAGTGCACGTCTTTTACAGGCGACCAAAAAGAAAATTTCGTTAATAATACTGTTTTATTGGAAAAAATAGAAAAAATTATACAGGTATTTAAAGAATAAATACTAGTATGAATGCTAGTATTGGAAAAGGTAGCTGGTTATGTGAAGAATTTTCCGATTATGTCTTGTATGACGAAGCAAGTGATAGCATTTTAGTAAATATACCAGAAGAATATTTTGGGATAGTATATAGAGAATTATATAAGCTGCATTATATATTAGTGTTTAAGACTTGCATGCATGCAACTAATTCCTTAACATGTACTTTTATAAAGGAATGAGTAATTAAATATATATATGTTAGGTGGATTTCCAACAGATATTACTTTACCAGATAGCGCGAAATATTATAATTTTATTTCAACAAAGAAAAAGTTTAATTCAAACTATGATATAACTTGGTCTTTTCAATATAAATTACCCCAATCTAGTATTTCAAACAGTTCAAACTATGAACTTGGCTTTTCAACTTTTTTAACAAATTTAGCGGCACCAGTTTCTAGCTTACCTGGGCAATATTTAGGAGACCAAGACCCAGAGTTTATTTTATCCGCACATGCTTTATTGACTGAGGGGCTTGCTCCCGCCACATCGACCTCACTAAAAACAGAAAGTGATTCAACTATCTTATTAGAGAGCGGTATATTAAGTGGAATGTTAGTAAAAATAGCTTTTGATTCTACTGGATTATATGCGCTTACAGGCAGAGATGACAGGCCTGGTTATAACGATACCCAATTACATAGACAAGCATTAGTTATAAGAGATTTTGAACATAATGTAAAAGTAAACGCTCCTCTGTCTTCGATATCTACTTCATTTAGTACTTTATCTACGGATACATATAGAACTTTAAGATTTAGATATATTAATTTGGGTAGAACGTTAAATATCGATATTCGTGAAAGTGATACAACTACATATACTTTATTAACTTCTATTAATTTAGGACTCCGGTTAGACGACGTAACTAATTTGGACAATATATATTGTGGGTTTTCTCTCTGTACACCTATTTCTACTCTAGACACTTCTTTAAGTGCTGAAAAGTTTTTCTTAAGGGACTTTCAAATAGAAGGGTATGAAGGAGATGAGGTATTAACGGAAACTGTAGTTACTTCTGGATTTGAAGTAAACCCGAATCAAATATATACAACTGTCTCTAATATAACAGCTTCACCGGCTTCTTAGCATGTCTAACTACCCACAAAATCCCAGTGTGCAGATTATCGAAGCTGTTACAGCAAACATAAGTCACCCTATTCCGGTTAACGGGTCTTATGATAACACAACTGGTAGCGCTTATGTTGAAAGGGTAATTGTTTCTAGTCAATTAATAGGAACTTATACTTACCAAATTTATGACTTCCTAGCAGAAAAAAATGTGTTTGGGGACCCTTCTATTGTGCATGAAGGTGAAGCTTTAAGTCGTTTAAATCCATTTACCGGTGATCATGAAGTAGTAGTAAATCAAACAGTACTTTGTAATGCTGATATAGACGGTAGTATGGATATATCCATTACTTTTATTTCTGAAGATTTAATAACACAAATAGTTAAATTTGTCAATATACCAAATCCTATTCCTATAGATTACGTAAAAGAAGAAGTCGACTATCCTACGGACGTAGGTGTAGATACACCAGCAGCTCCTCCAGATGATACTGAAGGTGTTCAATATCCTGCTGAAATACCTAAACTCGTAATTGAGGTTGAGTACCCAGGTGTTGCATATCCTGTATCAGCTCCTGGTGCTATTCAAGGTGTTGTGAGCCCAGGAGCGGCATCAATTGATGCCCAACAACCACAATATCCAACACAACCGGCTAGTACTGGTAGTACCGGTACAACAGAAACACAGTATCCAACTGTGTATGTTAGCGAAGGCGAAAAATATACGGTTAATAAAGTCAAGGCTACCGCGCCTACTGCTACTTATACTGAAACAGAAGACGAGGACGACCCAGCGGCACGGGAAGCTTTTATAAGAAATCAACGGCCGGCAATGATACGGCAAAGAGATGAATTTATTCCGGAACTTACGGTTGAAGAGCTTGAAGAACGCGTAGTTTCCTTGACAAGTACTCTCGGTGATATTATGATGGGTGTAATTAATGATCCATTTGGTATACTGTTACAATGGCTTCCGGAGGATATAGCCGCATATAGAACTGAAATAAATCGCCGGCTGGGCTTGGCAGAAGCTGCGGCAAAGGCTAAAGCAGACGCGGACGCACAAGCAGCCGCAGACGCACAAGCATCAGCTAATGCACAAGCAGCTGCCGAGGCAGAAGCAGCTGCGGCAGCGCAAGTTGCAACTGAATTAACAAGTTTATTAGCAACTGCTTTTGATATAGGAACTAGTGCTGAGGCGTTTGCTATAAAATCAATTGGTAGGGGTGGAGTAACTGGCAGTTTTGTTCCCGGGACAGACGGGCTTAGAGACAGGGTCGTCGCGGGAAACAGAAAAAAACCTCCTGAGTTCTCTGCTCGTTTTGAACAAAGAGTTCAAGCATCATATGATGCTTCGTTGGCAACAAAACTTTTTATTCAAGATACATTACCACTGATCCAAAATTCGCAAACAATTGTATCAGATTGGTTGAATACTAATCGATTGTCTGGTGGCAAGGCTGTATTAGATACAGTTAAAGCGGCAGCAGCTGCTGCGGGCTTGGCAGCAGGTAAAGCAGATGTTGGGGCAACATTAGCAGAAGCGGCTGGAGGCGACCGCAGATGGTATACTAAGCCTAGGACAAAAGATACAGCAATTGCAGCTAGTAGCATGTTTACCGAGCTTAATAAAGTGGTTGGGTTGTTAACCACTTTAGTTCCGGAAGTTAGAGAAGAATTGGTTACTATTGTTGAAGTTGAACCAGCGACAATAAGCTTATCACCTGTTACCGTTAATGGTTCAGTTGAAACAGATAACGTAAGATTAAATGTACAACTTAATAACGCACATCATTGGCATTATATTATAGACCAGGAGCCTGAGATAATGGTAAAGGCGTATGACGAGGGTGGTCAGCTTTGTGCCGGTCAAGAGGATCCGCATGAAGGAGACCTTTTCGGGCTTCCTCCGGATCGGCTACGCCGGTCGTCTTTATCTGAGGAGGAGTTATTTGAAGAGCTTAAAAATGATGCACTTGAGGAGATGGAAGAGTGGACAGAGGAAGTGGACGATGAAAGGTCTATGGCGCTCTTTGATAGTATGGTTGGTGAGTTGGATCGACTCGACACTCCATTCCAAAAGATGCTGGAGGCGATGGAAGACCTCCAAGAGCAGCTGAAGCCTATCAATGAAGCACTCGAAAGAGCAGGAATAGATGATCCTAGTTCACCGGAGGCTGCTGAATTCATAGAAAATGACCCTGTATTACGAGGTCAATTAGAAAGGATTGAGCTGTCTGAGGATTTTGATCCAGAGAGCTTTACGGAAGTATTGGAATCAGTTTTTGAAGATATTGCAGACAAGGCCGAGGAGGGCGTCGCACATTGGCAGGAGATGAAGGATAATCCGGATTTCTTTAAAGAATTAGCAGAAGAATTACTTGAAAGACTTAAAAATGGTGAGTTAACATTAGAGGACTTGGCAAAAATAATATCGAAAGCTCCGAGTCTAGGAGAAGGGGGAGCGCTAGATGAACTCCTGTATAGAAAGGGATGGATCCCGCCCGGGCGCGGTGAACAATGGATGCCACCTTATCAACCACCATCGAGATACTTCAGTTCTGTATGTAGTGAACCGGCGCCATGTGATAGTCCTTTTAGGGCTGTTAAGCTAACTGTTACTACTGGCGGGGAACATACAGCAACAGTAATTGCAGTTGATGCAAAGCATCAACCTCTCGCTACAGCGGCAAGAACTTTTACAGTCTCAGTAGACGAGGCACCAGTAATACCGGAACAAGAAGATAAAACTGACGAAGCAGCAATGGCTAAAGCTGCCGCAGACGCTAAAGCTGCCGCAGACGCTAAAGCTGACGCAGATGCACAAGCAGCCGCAGACGTACAAGCAGCTGCAGACGCAGCAAGGGCAAAGGCGCTAGCTGAGGATGCTCAGGCGCGAGAAGATGCTCGAAAGGCACAAGAAGCGGAGGATCTTCTAGAAGAAGAGCGGGTAGCAGCTGAAAATGCTAAAAATGAAGAAGAGCGACAACAGCGCTTACTAGATATACAACAAAAACGGAATGAAGTGCGCCGGTCGCAAAGAGAGAGTTTAATACCAACTCTAAGTAATGAGGCATTATCTCAACGTTTACAAGCGGCGCAGCAAACTCTTGCAGATATTATTAATGGAGACCGCCAGGACCCTCAAGGGCTTTTATCTGTATGGCTTCCAGAGGATATAAAGGCATATGAAGATGAGTTGCAACAGAGAAATGACGCAGCCGTTAAGGCTGCAGAGGATGCTGCAGCAACAGCAGGTCTATCTGTTGCAACAGGCGGAACAACAACTTTTTGTACTACAAACGCAGCGACTGGGACTGTTGTAAAGGGGACTGTTGTTGATCAAACTTATACTAGTAGGGGCACAACATATGGTACATGTGTAACAACTGTTGGTGGATCTACACGTATAACTGGTGGTATAACATGTTCTACCGGGAGTGCTGTTACAACAACTAATGGAAGTGTAATTGTTCAGGGGAGCGATGCTACTGTTACTAGTTACGGTGGTGTGGTTAACGGAAATACGATTAATGGAGGGCGAGTAGTAGTTGTAGGTGGAACAGTTGGAACTTATTGCGGTGTTACAGAGATTGCAGGGGGTGCAGTAACTACATGTGTTGGTGGGGGAGTAACTAGTGGTATTTTTTCCATCCCGGAGGAACTATCAAAGGAAGAGCCATGTTGTAAGCCTACTCATATATATACAACACATGAAGAGTTACGAGATAGATGGTGGAATGGGCAATTCAATAATTGGAGTACAACCTCGACTGTTAATGATCAGGGACTTCCTGTTACAGAGGATGTAATAGAACAGGATACTGTTATTCAGGTAGGGCTCGGGGCTGATGCTAAATGTTATAAAATTGCAGATAATCGTGATCCGGATAATGAATGGCTACAACAATGGGGAATGTCAACACATTTGCAATGGGTTAAGGAACATCCGGAGCTTAGGCCTGATGACGCAGAAGGCCTAGCAAAAGGACACTGGGTAAGTTGTACATGTTGTAAACCAGCCGGGCGAGTTAAAATTGATGGAGGTACACCGGTGGATATTGATCCTAATGAGGGCCTTGAAGGGCGCGAGGACTATACTGATGATTACGGTGATGGTGGTGAAGTAGATGACAGTGGAAGTGATGATGATGATTATGATGATGATGATCATGATGATGATATAATTCGAATACCTCATGAGGATCCCGGAGGCCAGCAAGTCGATAAAATACCACCTGAGGATCCAGATATTATACCCATACCCATACCCTTACCATGGCCAGTTGATGATACTACTTTCTTTTTTGGGTTTACACCGTTTTATACCCTTACATCAGAATTTGTACCAAGTAATGAGCCTAAATGTATATTACCACCCGAGTCACCGGATCAACCCGATGATTCAATTGCACAAATACCAGTCATTAACATAATACCAGAAATTTCACCTATACCTGTTAAATATACACCGACCCCATTACCGGAAGAGCCTGCGCCTATATTTTATCCTATTAGTGCACCGGCGGCACCTGCTATTGCTCCACCAGAAGATATTTGTGGGGATGAAGAATGTGATAAGGATGATTTATCTTATTAAATATTTCCCATAGCAGCCTCAACCTTAAGATCATGCTTCATAGAATGGAATCTCTCTTGAATATATTTTTGGAACGCTAAAGGCTTAATCCAGTTATTATTATCCATATCCTCATTCTTTTTACCTACCACCTCAAGCGCTTCGATTAAGCAAGCCCATCTTACAAATTCATTAAACTCCATTTTTTTTGTTGTACCGTTTTTTAAATTAAATTTAAATTTTTTCATATATTATATATAATATTATAGTTCCGTTCCTTTAGTATACTCTTGAGTGATAGAAACGGTTTCTCCTTCCGGTTTTGCTTCTATATTTTTTTCAAAGTCATGACTCACATTTAAAGGTGTTGTTAATAGTGTAGGGGTAAGTGATATATCGATTCTAAATTCGTTGTTGCATTTTTCACATGTATATCCATGTTCTAAACTTACAAAAATATTATCAGTATATACAAAATTTCCACAAGGACATGGGATTGAAATTTCGCTAAGGGCTAAGAGTTGTTCTAGTTCATTTTCAAATTCCGCTGTTAAAGTAGTATTTTTACTGATTTTGAAAGAAGAATAAACAAATGCAATAACAAATTGTATAACAAAGGCTAAAACTGTTGCTTCCCAAAAGCCGAAAAATTTGCTAAGAGAATATCCAAATGCTAGCGCGATTATACCTGCAATTAAGCAGGATCGAATAAAGATCATATACCTATTTTAGCCAGATCCTCTGGAATATCAAGTATAAGTTCGTTTATCTTATCAATTTTTGATATTGTACTTGATAGCGCGGCTTTACTTATCTCTTCATTATTTGAGGCACTTACTAACATTGTCCTTAGTTCTGCTAATGAAACAAACGTATCTCCTAATACTTCATTAATACGTTCTAATTCATACGGTAAAACAGGGGGAGCTTTTTGAAATTTTTCATCATCTTTGTATTTGATGATTTGATCTACCACGGGCATGTGAAATTGTATGGGATTGTCCTCTGGACCTACACTATACGGAAATTTTCCATCGTTCATTACTTAATTATTTATGCTCTAGACTAAATAATTTTATGGCCAAATTCGAAAACAAATTTTTTAAGGTTCTTAAGGAGCAAGATGAAGAAAGAGAAGCATTTGAAGCGACTCTTGAAGATGACACCGAAGCAGGTGAATTTGATGTAGATGTTGAAGTCGATGAAACTGTTGTCGAGGATGATCCTAACGTTAGAGCTGCTGTAGCAGTAGAAGAACGTAATGCAGCTATGAGAGCTACTTTAAAGGGGTGGATTGATGAAATTGATGGATTTCTGCATTATTTAAATGGTGA
>TARA_R110000824_G_scaffold132930_1_pt1 | contig 21591 bp, 17 predicted proteins | sample TARA_R110000824 | Tara Oceans TARA_R110000824 (sample SAMEA4397747) | marine metagenome | biome: Polar Biome; feature: [MES] marine water layer (ENVO:01000295) within the mesopelagic zone...; material: water (ENVO:00002006), including particulate matter (ENVO:01000060) such...
CTTTTGTCTCACCTAAATTATAAACACATAAATGGAGGGTTTTAAATATGGGATCAAAAAGAGTGGGCTTGGCGAGAACGCAAGCTCTAATACAAAGCTTAAAGAGAGAGTTGAATCTTAGCGCCACAACTTTGAAGGGCAATAAAGAAGTCTTTAAGGCTAAGACTGCTGATTATACTGTCCTTGAGCAAGACGGCGGCGGAGTCATTCAGGTAAATCCTGCTGGCACTACGCTGATTCAACTGCCAGGGGCGGCGAGTGTGGGCGCTGGTTGGAGTATTGACGTCATTATTACTGAAGACGACGGTGGAACCATGGACCAAAAGGTAAACATTGGTACCCTCACCGGCGAGTTTTTCAGTGGCATCATTATTGGCGGTGACGCCGGTGGTTCTGTTATTGCTAACGGCACATCGAATGACTTTGTTACCATCTCTACCTCTGCGAAGAGTGGAGAGAGGTTTACATTTGTTTCTGATGGCACCCGTATGCACTGCACAGGCTGGGCTTACGACGTGAGTCACACACTGTTTGCAGACGCTGCAGGCTAAAATAAATATATCTTTATATTTTGCCCCCTCTTCGGAGGGGGTTTTTCTTTTGGAGACCAAAACTCAAAAACGTCGATCTGCCAAATTTTTTCGCCTCCAATTTTTTGAGATTTCCGTTTTCGATATTTTAAAACTACTTACTTGAAAGGAGAACCACCATGAACCCTCGTAGAAGATTAATGTGGAAAAAGAAGGCCCGGGCCACCAATGAAGCAGTCATAGTTGCTGCAACTGTTGAGAACACAGAGTCAATATTAGAAGAGATAGAAGAGGTAACACAAAAGGTTGTGGAAGAGATTATTTCCGAAACAGTAGCCACTCGTGCACCCAAGGCCACCAAGAAAAGAAGCACACGAAAAACAACCACTACTAAGAAAAAATAACAAATTTATTGGTTATTTAAAACGAAGCTCAACATATGGTTGAGCTTTGTGTTTATGAAACTATTTAGTTTTAGTAGTAGGAGGGGATACGTGTGCCAACAAAGCTAAGCCCATTATCACAAACTAGCGTGATTGTGCTCACTTCCACGGGAAGTCTAGATTTAGTTACGGGTTCATTGCCGTTCGGAATATACACAGGATCGGCAGGCTTTATCAGCGGCGCCTCGGATCAGGTGGCCTTTGTTTATAAGAAGTTAGGCGGTGATGTGGTTGACATTGAAATTACCGCCAATCAGGTGTACACCGCTTATGAAGAAGCCGTCTTAGAATATTCATACATTATTAATCTCCACCAAGGTAAGAATGTACTGTCGAGCATCTTGGGTAACACGACGGGTACTTTCGATCACAAGGGCGATCTTATAACGGGCCCGACCGGCGTTAATTTAACTTATCCCCGCTTCCAAATTGGATATGGTAAAAAAGTAAGTGATACAATGGCCTCTATAGGCGGCTTCGGTGGCACAATAGCAGAATTTTCAGCCTCTTTCAAGCCAGTCACCAATCAACAAGATTATAACCTTCAAACTATAATCAATGATGCTTCCACGTCTGGCGTCGATGATGCCGGCAATGCTGTTCCATTCTCAGGACTAGTCGACGGGAAAAGAGTTATCATTACCCAAGTCTTCTATAAGACACCCCGGGCAATGTGGCGATTTTATGGCTATTATGGGGGTATCGGAGTGGTAGGAAACATGTCAACATATGGACAGTATGCCGATGACTCCTCCTTTGAGGTGGTGCCTGTGTGGCAGAACAAAATGCAAGCGATGATGTATGAAGACTCTATCTATACGAGAACTTCACATTTTTCCTATGAATTGATTGACAACAAATTAAGAATATATCCCGATCCTGGGTATTGGGACTTTAGTGATTTAGATCGCATGTGGGTGCGCTTTTATGTAGATGATCAGAATGCTTGGGAACAAAACTCGAATTACACCGATGGAACGCACGGCATTAATAATCTTAATACAATCCCGTTTGATAATCTACCTTATGCTAATATAAATTCAATGGGGAAACAATGGATTAGAAAGTATTGCTTAGCTCTTTGCAAGGAGATGCTAGGACAGGTGCGTGGTAAATTTACGACTATCCCCATTCCAGGGGAGAGCGTTACTCTAAATCACGCAGATCTCTTATCGCAAGCTAAAGAGGAACAAACCCAATTAAAAGAAAAACTCATAGAGATGCTTAAAGAGGTGGAATACAAAGAACTCGCTAAATATGATGCCGAACTCTCCGAGGGGACCGCCACCGTATTTAAGGGCTCTCCTTTGCCAATATTTGTGGGGTAATGATGAATGTCAAATGAATGGAATAGACCAAAAAATCCGCCCCCTCCGTTATTTCTAGGAAAAAAAGAAAGAGACCTTGTCAAACAAGTCAATGATGAATTAATTGAAAAAGTCATTGGCCAACAAATCTTATATTATCCTATTGATATGGCTACCACGGATTTTCATGAACTTTATGGCGAGGCCATAGAGAAAACGTTTTTACCTCCAGTACGGGTGTATGCTTTGATTGAATTCACTGACTTTGCAACCGAATATCTAGAAAGCGCAGGAATCGATAAGACCTGGGAGATTAACGTCCATTTTCATGAAAGACGACTTCAAGAAGATCAAGACATGTATATTCGTGAAGGAGATTTCGTTCTTTATGGTAGTTATTATTATGAGATAGTGAAATTAGTAGAAACACGGAAGTTGTTTGGTCAAGTTGATCATGGTTTTGAAATTTCTGCAAGATGCCGCCGCGCCAGAAAGGGACTATTCGATGCTACCTAGTAATTTTGATTTTGCGATGTTCCCCGCGGGCACCAGCAAGAAAACACTTAAAGAATTGGGGATGCTTGCATCGACTTTGGAGTCCATTGATTATGCAATGGCTTCGTGGGTTAAAGAAGATTTGCAATTAAGCGCCCGCACCAATGAGGGCTTCATCCCGGTACCGGTTTTGTGGCAAACCCCTGAAAGAGCCTTTCAAATTAAGAACGAAGAATCGCTCCGTGATGATGGTGGTGCTCTAAAGCTCCCCATCTTAAGTATAGAGCGAACGTCTATTGCCAAGGATCCTGAACGTAAGGGAGGCTTTCAAGCTCAAATTTATTCTAGTGATAAAAACGGTCGCACTGGCCGTATGGTAATAGCCAAGAAAATCAAACAAGATAAAACACGTAATTATGCAGTGGCCGACGGCCGCCGTAGCTATATTGATGATAGCGGCGCCGTCCAACGATGGGTACCCCGCTTTAACAAAAAGATTGTCATTCAGACTTTGTCAATTCCCATTCCTATATACATAAATATCAATTATAAAATTGTCATTAAAACTGAATATCAAGAACAAATGAATCAGCTGGTTGCCCCCTTCATAGCACGAACCGGCCAAATTAACTCCTTCGTGATGCGCCGCAACGGTCATCTCTATGAGGCCTTTATTGAACAAGATTTCACGCAATCTAATAATGTAGCCAGTTTGGACGAAGATATGCGCATGTTTAGTACCGAAATTAATATTCGCGTCCTAGGGTACCTAATTGGGGAAGGTGACAACGATGATCGGCCCATTGTACGGTATCATGAAAATGCAGTAGAAATAACCTTCCCTCAAGAATCGACGGTAAGTCCGTCTGCCGGCGGCACGAGCACCGGCGATACGGACAGCTGGTTTGGGGAACTAGAGACTCTTTCCGATACTAATCAAAATTCATCTGGCCAGACGAAAGTGACTGAAATTCAGACCATATGGCCAGCAGACGCTGACGGCAACGCGACGGCTATAAATGTAGCCCGCGGCGTGGACGAGGAAGGCAATGTTATTTACAATGCAGAATATCTCGGCGATCCCGACTGGGAAAACAGCGCCATTTTGCCTACAAACCCCATTTATAATTCGGCATGGTGGTTTGTAGAAACCAACGAAGACTAGTTCCTGAACCAAAAAGCGTTTTATTGATTATCTTCAGGACTTTTGACTTTGAAAATACTATTTAATGGTGATCGTCTAACAATATAAATTGGTTGTTTAGAAAAGGAAGGAACCCACAACATGTCAGCTAAAAGTTTTAAATTTGTATCTCCGGGAGTTTTTATTCACGAAATCGATAATTCTACTTTACCTAAAAAAGCAGATGCTATCGGGCCCGTGATCATCGGGCGCGCCCGCCGCGGCCTCTCAATGACACCCACCAAAGTTGAATCATATTCACAGTTTGTTCAAATGTTTGGAGATACTGTTCCCGGCAACGCCGGCGGCGACGTATATCGCGAGGGTAATGACATGCAATCACCAATGTATGGTACGTATGCTGCCAAAGCGTTTTTGCATGCCAATGTAGCACCCGTCACTTATATTAGGCTTTTAGGCCAACAGCACACCAGCGCCACCGCTGGATTCGCCGGTTGGAAGACCGACAACCTATTAGGGGGTACCACTGCTGGTGGAGCCTACGGACTCTTCGTCGCAAAATCATCGTCGGTCGCCCTATGGGACTTCACAGGCAGTAACTCTCTGAAGCTAGCGGCTATTTGGTACAATGATGTAGGCGGTATTGCGCTTTCAGGAACTATATACGGCCAGAGCACCGCGATGCCCACCATCAGCGGCAGCCTTCTTGCCGGCACGCTGATTGTGTCTGACGACACCGGTCGCTTCACAGCCGTTATCAGTGGTTCTAACACTGATTCGGGCCTCAAGAAAAAAGTAACTTTCAACCTTGATGATACGAGCGAAGATTTTATCCGGAAGCAGTTCAACACCAACCCGCAATTACGAGCCGGCGGTGATTTTTATCGCGCCGCAGATGAAGTAGATTGGTGGCTCGGTGAAACTTTCGAACAGGAAATGGTTGATTCCGAACTTACGAGCGGTAACTTAGTCGGTGTCATAACCGGTATTCAGTTAGATAATGGCGCCGACAATCCGGGTCCAGCCAACATGTATAACCAAGCCGCGCGCACCGCCCAAACAGGGTGGTTCATCGGACAGGATTTGGGATTGGCCGGCGACTTTAATCCTGAAACCTCTCCAACACGCCTTTTCCGTTTTATTGGCCGCGGCCATGGTGAGTGGCTGCAGCGTAACATGAAGGTAACTATTGAAAATATCCGTGTTTCTACATCCCTTACTAGTGATTATGGCACATTCTCTGTTGTACTACGTGCCCTTGATGACACAGATAACAATCAGCAAGTTATGGAACGTTTTGATAACCTCAGCCTGAATCCTGTCTCTCCTGATTTTATTTGCCGGAGAATTGGTACCAAGTACACCAATTGGAATACTCAGGGCAGCCAAGCTTATCTTGAAGAAGTGGGGGTTTATCCTAACATGTCCAAGTTTATTTATGTGGATCCAACATCTGCTGTGTTGCCTGGCGGCACAAACAAGACACTGCTCCCGTTTGGCTACTGGGGACCTCCCAAGTTTACGGACCCAACTATAGTCTGCGGCACCGGCTCTGGCGGCCCGACGTGGGTGGGCGACAACTATTATATATTCAACGAGACCACGCTACCGGACTTCAGCGGCCCCGGCCGCATCGGGGTGTCTATTTCAGGGGCCCTACCGATCACCGGGACTCTTGCTTTCCCGTCAGTTCGTCTGAGACTTTCTGCCTCTGATGGAGCTTTAAGTGATCCGACTGACGCGTCGTTCGGAATGCAAACAACACGTACTTCTGGAAGTACAGTGAACACACCTGGCCTGGGTGACTTTCACAGAATGTGGTCCAGAGCTATGCCGTCCGATCCTGCTGCTGGGGCAGTGACCGGCTTTGATAAGTTTGCATATATCTTTACACTTGACAATGTTGTGTCAAGTTCCACGGGTAATTATTTTTATCGTTCTGGTTCGCGAACAGACGAGTCAAGCATCTCAGCCCAGGCGGGCAGCACCTATAAGACTCTTCTTAACTCTGGTTATGATTCCTTCACTGCTCCCCTCTTTGGCGCCACCGATGGATTTAACATCCGTGTACCGGATCCAATGTATAACGGAGGTATGAGTGACTCTTCCACAACCACAACTGATTATGCTTATTGGACATGGCGAAGGGCCATCGACACTGTGGCGGATCCCGAATTCGTAGACATGAACTTGTTAGTTGCGCCGGGTCTCACCAACACGAGTCTTACCACCACCATGGTGCGACTGACCGAAAATCGTGGCGATTCGTTATCCATCATTGACCTTCCGAATGTTTATCTGCCGGCCGCAGAGGGCAGCTATGTCACGCGCCCGACCGCAGCCGACCGAGTTGCAACCACTCCCCAGCAATCAGCTGATGCCTTGATTGCCCTTGGTATAGATTCGAGCTATGGCGCAGCTTTCTATCCGTGGGTTCAGACTAGAGACGATAACACGGGCCAGCTATTGTGGGCTCCACCTAGTGCAGCGATGTGTGGTGTCTTGGCTAGCTCTGAAAAGAAGGCAGCCATATGGTTCGCGCCCGCTGGGTTTAACAGAGGCGGCCTCTCAGAAGGCGCCGCAGGCATTGCGGTTACAGCCGTCACAGAGCGTCTTACATCTAAACAGAGAGACACGCTGTATGGGGCTAACATCAATCCAATTGCCTCTTTCCCCTCTACAGGCATCGTAGTCTTTGGTCAAAAAACACTGCAGTCCTCAAAACAGTCTGCGTTGGACAGAATTAACGTGAGAAGATTGGTTATCTACTTGAAGAAGCAGATTTCGATTCTTTCCACACAGGTACTGTTTGAACAGAATGTGTCCACGACTTGGGCGAAATTCCGGGCACTTATTGAGCCCCTTCTCTCCAACGTGAAAACACAATATGGCATCACTGATTATAAGTTAGTCTTGGATGAAACTACTACCACAGATGACCTCATTGATCGTAACATCATGTATGCCAAGATCATGATCAAGCCTGCCCGCGCCATCGAGTATATCGCGATTGACTTCGTGGTTGCCTCCACTGGTGCATCATTTGACGATTAAAATAAAGCAGGGCCTTTTGACCCTGTATACTAATTAAAAATATACAAGGAGTAATTCACAAATGGCATTTTGGTCAACAGACTTTAAGGGTGACGGCACTACGCCAAAAGATCCGAAAAGAAAATTTAGATTTAAAGTAATTTTTACAGGAATCGGAGGCGGCACCACTGACGCAGCCGTGGCATGGTATGCCAAGACGGTCACCAAGCCTTCATTCACCATTGAAGCCACCGAACACGCCTATTTGAACCACAAGTTCTTTTATCCGGGCGCCGTGACCTGGCAAGATGTTAGTCTTACTCTCGTCGATCCCACCGATCCGGACATGACGGCCACATTCTCTGATATCATTCAGGCGGGAGGCTACCAGCCCCCTTCCTCGGCAGATGCCATGGGTACCATGTCCAAGGCCAAAGCAGCGAGTGCTTTGGGTCAAGTCAGCATTGTGCAAATTGATGCCGATGGAGCGGATCTCGAAACTTGGGTGCTTCACAACGCCTTTATTACCGAAGTTAAGTATGGTGATTTGGCCTATGGTGATGACGCGCTCGTTGAGATGTCTCTCACAATGAAGTACGACTGGGCCCGCGTAACCACAACGCTGGCCAGCGCAGCCAGTGGGGTGAACACAACCGCTGGAACCGAATTCTTCGCCACGACGACTGGCGCATAAGACAATAAATTTAATATAGAGGTGTACATTGTCACGAAATAAAAACCGCGTAGGGGGTACGCAATCTGAGGCCAATACGGTCCCCCCCCACGTAATGCAAGAAGATGAAAGCTCAAACGACTTTTCCTTCATAATCCCCACAGAGATGGTGGATTTACCATCAGAGGGTAAATTTTATCCTCCCAATCATCCCCTGCATGGACAGGAGTGTATTGAGATCCGTCAAATGACCGCCAAAGAAGAGGACATTTTGACTTCTCGCTCTTTGCTTAAGAAGGGTATTGCTTTAGAGAGGGTGATCTCCAATATCATTGTAAACAAGGCCATTAATCCCGATTCACTGTTAGTGGGTGATCGCAATGCTATTATTGTGGCGGCGCGCGTGTCGGCATATGGAAATGAGTATGCTACGCAAGTGACGTGCCCGAGTTGCGGCGAAGGCCAAAAGTACAGCTTTGATCTTAATACCGCCGCCATTTATCATGGTGAAGAGGCCACAGAGCACGGAGTCACCTATGAAAATAACGGCACTTTCAGTGTTGAGTTGCCACGCACCAAACTAAAGATCAGTTTTAAATTGTTGGCCGGCCTGGATGAAAAGCGCTACATGGCCGGTATAGAGCATGATAAGAAGAAGAAAAACGAACCTGATCACAATATTACGCGCCACTTGTCGAGCATTATTGTGGCTGTTAATGGCAACTCCACCGCGGAGGCCGTCAATTATGTGGTAGAAAACATCCCCTCTCAAGACGCGCGCCATCTGCGCGTGGCCTATAAGACTGCAAACCCTAATGTAGATTTAACACAGGATTTCGAATGTAGCGCCTGCGAATATGAGCAGTCCATGGAGGTGCCGCTCACCGCGGACTTTTTTTGGCCTGACCGCTGAATACATGGAGAGCGTATATGAGCAGTTCTTTTTCCTCAAATACGCTGGTTCATGGTCGATTCTAGAGGCATATAATTTGCCCATTGGTTTGCGACAGTGGTTTGTCGATCGCTTGGTGAAGCAGTTAAAAGAAGAAAATGAGGCTATGGAACGTGCCTCTAAGGGCCAAGGCGGCAACACTCAGACGCTTAGCGCACATAACCAACCGCCTGTTCCCCAGCAGTTTTCCAAGAAATATGGACAGAGTTGATAAACTCTGTCTTTTTTTGTAAGAAACTAATTATTCTGTAGAAACGAGGGTTTTTTATGGCTAGCGATATTGATGCAATTGTTAAAGCAATTCAAGAGGGCTTTAAGGCCGACTCCGCACAACGCGCAGAAGCAGACGCCCCCGCACAGGCCAGAAGTGCCGAGAAGAGCAAAGAGAGAGTAGAGAGCCTCCAAGAAGAGGCCGCGGCAATGAAAGAGGCTCTAGATGCCGAAAGAAAATGGTTGAGATCTGGCAAAGATAAACTTGCTATGAACAAGCAAGAGCAAGAGATGAATAAAAAAACCATTGAGCAATTAGAACTCCGGAAAGATCTAGGCGAAAAGCTCTCGGCCGCAGACGAAAAGGCCCTCAAAGATGCCAAAGAGAAAAACAAGGAACTTGATAAGACCAACGAGAACTTAGAAGAAAACAACAAAATTCTAGACGAGTCCATCGCGAAAGGCAAAGAACTCGGCCAATCAATGGGTGGGATGGTGGCAGTCTATGGCAAAGGAGCCATTTCAGTAACTGGCTTCAGCGCCGCTCTAGCACAATCATGGAAAGCAATGAATTCCTTGCAAGGTGTTGGGATGATGCTGGGGCAAGTAATCCTAAGTTTGGTAGACACAATCATCTCCTTTGCTCTGATGGTCGATGAATCCACATCCAGCATTATGAAGACCACAGGCGCCTCCCGCGAGTGGTCAGGCGCAATGCTGGAAAATGCTCAAGCAATGTCGCGACTGAGTGTATCGACCGAGGATCTTGCCGCAGCTTCCCAGTCTTTATATACGAATTACACTGACTTCACCTTCGCCACAATTGATCAACAGCGCGCCATGGCTGAGACAGGTGCTATCCTCCAAAGGCACGGAGCATCCCTTGATGATTTTGGTCAAGGTATGCAGAAGACAACCAAGTTCATGGGCATCAGCGGCCAAGCAGCTCAAGATTACTCCGTCGAACTTACTCAGTTTGCAAAGGACATCGGCGTCACTCCCGGGAAGATGCTCGGTGATCTTAATGCCAACGCGGCAGGCCTCGCCAAGCTCGGTAATGCTGGCCAGCGCGCCTTCAAGGACTTAGCGCGCACAGCCAAGATCACAGGGATGGAGATGAGCAAGTTGTTGGCAATTACCGACAAATTTGATACTTTTGAAGGCGCCGCAACCCAGGCTGGCAAGCTTAACGCAGCGATGGGCGGCAATTTTGTGAATGCCATGGATCTGATGATGGCGACTGACCCTGCTGAACGTTTTGGCATGATCCGCGATTCCATCTTGGATGCAGGCCTCTCGTTTGATAGCATGACCTACTACCAGCGCAAGTTCTTTGCTGAAGCCGCTGGTATGAGCGACGTGGGTGATTTGGCGCTAGCACTTTCTGGCGATATGAGCAAAATCTCGGGCTCCGCCAACCAAAACACGGCTGATTATAAGCGTCTACAGGAAGAAACAGTAGCCCTGAATACCATCACAGAAGAATTCAAGGCTATCATGATGGCGATGATTCCAGTGATGGAACCCCTCATCGAAGCCCTGAAAGAGATGGCTGCAGATATGGACCGCAATAAAGCAGTAATGAAAACCCTGGTGAGTGTGGCTATAACACTCACCGAAGCAATAATATTGATTGTTGAAAACTGGAAAACAGCTTTAGGTATATTTGTGTTAGTGAAAGCAACTGTTCTTGTTCTAAGTGCCTTGTTTAAAGGTTTCGCCTTTTCGCTTGGCTTGACAGCCACAGCCCAAACGAAACTCGCGCTTACGGGCACCCCTGCCGCGGCCAGTATTGAGGCTATGGGTATTGCCATGGCCACTGCATGGCCCGCCATATTAGCATTTGGAGGCGCCGTAGCGCTTGTTGGGCTCGGCGTCTTTCTGGCTGCCACTGGAGTTGCACAGCTGGCTGTAGCCTTCGCGGAACTTGACGCTGTACAGCTAGCCGCGTTCACGGTTGCCATGGCCCTCTTCGGCTATGGACTAACCATAGTCATAGGCGGCCTCATCGCCCTAGGCGCCGCTGCACCCCTGGCAGGCGTTGGTGTCGGCATTCTGTTGGCGTTGGGTGGTGCTGTTGCACTCGTTGGTCTCGGAATCGGTTTAGCTGCAGCAGGAATGGGAGAACTGGCCAAGGGAATTGGCGAAATGTTTAAACCGATGGATGAGGGCAAGATGTATGCCTTCTCGGCCTTTCTTATTGCTCTTGCGGCCTCATCCTACCTGATGCTCTTGGCCGGCCCAGGTATGCTGCTCCTCGCCGCCGGCGTTGTGCTCATTGGCAGGGCTATAGCTACAGCACCAACCGAAGACCTGAAGGCATATGCAGATTTCTTCACGGCTTTATCTAATATTGAAGCGTCCACTTTCACGATCGTCGAAGAAGGCCTTAAAAAGATTAATGAACAAATCCGGAAACTACCGGACAAAGCAATAACCCTAAAGGCCGCGATGGATTCTGTGGTGATGGCGAATGTTGTTGCACGCAGCCCCGCCGCCGCGGCAGCAGCCACTCGTTCTGCCGGCCCCACAGCGAGCGCAACCGGCACGCAAAACATAAATGTAACATTAGAATGGGATGGGAAAGAGGTTACCAGGAAGACCTTGGAGATAGTAGATGGAGTGGTAAAGGAAGGCGCCCGCGGCACTTCGTATATTGGATAAAAAAGAATTCCATAAATTTTAAAATTGAGAATAATTATAAGGAGAGGATAATTAAATGGCAGAAAGTGACGATAGCAACGGCGTACCCCCCGGATATTTTGACGTATTTAAATATGGCGAAAGCAATGGTGCCGGCGGAACATATATTGATGGCCCAGATGCGCTGGCCAACGATTCTCAAATGGTGGTGTCCTTCCGACATGAGCCTTCGGGAACCGATGTATTCTTCAAAGCCTTTATCATGGCCTTTAATGAAACTTACAGCAGCGATTGGGTATCTGAAGTTGTGTTTGGTAGAACAGATCCTATTCATCTTTTTAAACAAACTTCTCGTCGAATCGCCCTAGGCATAAAAGTGCCAGCCGCCACCCAAGGGGAAGCTTTTGATAATCTCGCACGGGTTCAACAGCTTGTTCAGTTTCTGTATCCCAACTATGAAAAAGCCGGCGGCGCACAACTCCTTGCTCAGAATCCCTTTGTGCGCCTGAAAGTGATGAACCTTGCAAGATCAACAGTCGATCTTGCCGGTGCGGGTAGCTCCGAGGATGCAGACAAGACCGCAAACGAAGCCTACAAGACTCTATATCAAGAATATACGTCAACGGCAGATCCTGGCAAAGGGTTGTTAGGAGTTATCACTAGCCTGACTGTGGCTCACAATATCGACAACCCCGGCATTGGTGTGCTCGCCAAAGATGGCCCAAGTTCTAACACCATTCTCCCCAAAATGATTGAATTGTCATTAGATTTTGCCGTCATTCATGAAAAAACGTTGGGCTGGATGAATGACCAAGGGGGAACTTTCAACAAGGACGACCCCTATTTCCCATATGGTGTTAAAACCACCAGCGCCGCCATGAAAGCGCTGGCAGAAAAACGATTTTCCGAAACCACCACCAAGCTTCCAGCCGACGTTAAGCAGCAAGACATCGATAATGCAAAAGCGCGCTTTAGCGGCTGGTGGCCCAAGAGCCGCTGGAAGGATGTGGGTGACATCAGCGCGCTGAAGGAGGATATCAAAGAGGAAAATGATCCCGGCCGCAAAGCAGCTCTCACAGCTGATCTGAATTATTTCGAAAGCGCACAAAGAGGCGCCACATATATGATGCAACAGAACGCCGGCGCCCAATCAGGCGATCGCCTCTCAACAGAACGTAAAGACCTCCGCGCCGCCGCGGCACTCGGAACGGGCAGGCCCTCCAACTTTGACTTCATCGACTAATAGGAATAAACAATGTCACGTTACAGCAATGACGCAATTTTAAACAACACGAGTGAATTTTATAGCTTTCTGCGCAAAGAACGCAACAACTTACAAAACATTCAACAGTACGCCACACCGATGCTCTCACATCCCACTGTCGCTCAACGTGCAGCTTTGACAACAAGCGCATATTTGTGGTCTGTCGGAGATCACTACTACCAACTGGCCCACACTTACTACGATGATCCAGAATTGTGGTGGATAATTGCATGGTATAATGGGTACCCCACCGAGGCCGACATAAGCCCTGGGCAAGTCATCCATATTCCATTAAACTTAGAGCAGATTTTGCTCGCCTTGGGAATGTAAAGTGGGTAAGTGCCAAACAGTATGCGGGACATGTCCGCCGGCTTTTGAACATCTTGATGCCGCCAATGTTAAGAAATATTGGACGTCGGTAGACAAAGACCCGGCCGGGGCGCAAAGGCTGGCTCGCACCGGAATACCGTGCACGGAGTTTACCCGGGCCGTCAAGTGCGCACACACAGGGTCTCTATTATATAACGAGAAATATGAGAAATTAAGGCGTATTTTTGACAGTATAAGGAACGATGTCAACCATCGCCAGTCGGCCTGGACGTGGATCGCGACTGATGCTGATTCTGTGGCAAACCGCACTGGCGGCAACTGGGCCGATATGCAGCCCGCAATTACAGAGGACCTCTTCGGGTCGGCAGGCGCCAGCGGCCTGTGGGCTTCGATGCCTGGGAACCTTGGCACTAAAGCCGCTTACCCCTTCCCAAAAGTGCCATCTGTGGGTGCTTTTGGGCTTCAGCCCTTTTCTCCCGGCACGTATGCCAAGCTAGCGAGATTAGAGAAGCCCGAGAACCAGTCAGGCCACATGAAAGAAATGACTGAAGTTATTGCAGATGTCGCGAAGATAAGAGGAGTGAAAACATTTTCGAGGTACACGGGCACGGCACTCACGCTGAATACAACGGCACAAGCTGAGAGCGCCCAGAAGGGCACGTGGCGCGGTATCTATGTGTGGTTGGATGATTTGTATCTTCTCCGCCACACCGGACCCTACACGACCGATGCATCAGACTCGGGTCGCGCGTTCCAGAATTTCAAAGACTCCGATGCAGACGCGTTGATTGTGGAACTCATTGACGCATTAGAAGACCTCCTGTACCTCCTCTGGCCATGGCAGGCCGAGGACACCACCATCGGCGGAGCAGGGCTGTTCAAGGCCGGCCCAGGAGCAGCAATGGACAGCGGCTCTCTTGATTGGTGCACATCAACCATCCAGATGGTTCTTGATGGACTGAAGGAACAGACCGATAAATCGCTCAGAGCGATGCAAGATAACATTAACAAGCTTAAGCCGGCGTGGGGCGCCCCCACTCCGGCGCAGCAGGCCCAGATCGATGCGCTGGAGAAGGCGATGGCTGCTCTGCGCAACTCAATCTCTCTGGCCGGCCTGGTTGGTACCATCTTTTTGGGCAAGGTTGTCAAGCGCACCTTTAAAGAACAGTGTTTTCTTTTATCACACATTGATCTGTGGATGGCCTGGCGCAATCCGAAGAAGGGCGAAGATGGCGCCGCCACGTGGGCTGCCATGGACGGCCTTTGGTACGGCAAAAGAGAACCTTATGTAATGCCCGTGGGTCACAAGCGCAATGCCCCGGTCCAGGCCGGCCAACACTCAATAGCGGCCAACGCATGTCTGCAAGTAAAACAAGAACCATGGGGGTTTATGAACAAAATGACTCAAACCCCGGGGTATAGAGATTTTTTCAACATAGAAAATAAATATTTGTCCCAATTGTCTCCACGAATTAGATTATTTAAAGTCATTAGCGACAAGAAAGGCATCGAAACCGAAGTAGAACTAAATTTTGATACCCACTACACAGGAGGCGCCTTTGAAAATATTCTCCAAAACAAATCCAAACGCGGATTTGGTGTGGGCATAAAAAGTTTTGATTTCACTTATCATGGTAGTGATCCTTTTGCAGTTAAAAAAGCTATCAAAGCAAAGCTTGTAATATTTGCTAGCACTTTTGATGAATTGTTGCGTGTGCGTCAAGGCTCTGCAAACGAAAGGACGCCGCGAAAGTTAAACTACCGATATGCTGATTTAGCTCTCAAAACAGGAGGGTCTTTCAAAGAGCAATATATGCGCAGGTCAGGTAAGGCCGAAATAGTTGCTCAAAATTTAGAACAGCTTAACTTTAGACTCAAAGCAGTTGTCGGGTGGGTGCCCCCTAGGCATGAACAGGCCTTCAAGGGTGCATCCAAAGATCTTACAACGGCCCTTAAAAATTCATTTGTGACTCTCAATTTAACCCCCACAGTCCATGAATTTGGAATTGACGATATGGGCCGCGTCACTTTTACAATTAATTATTTAGCGTATGTGGAAGAATTTTTTGATAATCAGAATTTTAATATCTTTAACGACCCCGCCATTATTGCGCGCGCCTACGAACGTAAACTTAAGTTTAAAAAAGCCGAAACAGACTGTAAGGGCGCCCCAACCGGCGACACCACCTTGAGCGACTTGCGAAGGGATCACGCGGAACAAATAAGCGAAGATAAAGAAACAGGTTTACAATCCATTGTAGCGAAGCTCCTCGAAAGCGGTAAAATATGGTATGTGCCGATTCCTCTTAAAGATATACATAAATTTAATCGACAAGGTCCCTATTTCGACATGGCCACCGTCGCTAAGCCGCGCCTTACATTATCTACTGGCGCCGCGACCACAGATGCCCTCAAAGAACAGCACGAGATCATGAACCGGTTGCAAAATCGATTTCAGCGCTCTCGTCAAAACAACTCTACTTTACCTGCGGGCGCCCGAGGCGATAAGGACTTACAAGAATATATTAATTTTATTTATTTAAGCGATTTGGTAGATACGATTTTGGAACTTTTAGATATAAGCTTTGACAAGCGCATTAACGCTACATACCCAGCCGGCGCCGATGCGGGGTTCACAAAAAATGATAAAGCGATCCTTAAACGCTTTCGAGATAACTACAAGCGTTTCCGTGTCGTTTTGGGCCCTGTCGAATTAAAGACTAAAAATGATGAATGGAAATATTATTCTCTGGGTGACATTCCTGTCTCCCTAGCTTATCTTATGGAGTGGCTTACTGAACGAGTGATAGCTTTAGATAAAGCAACCTATTCTTTGTCTAATTTTTTGAGAGATTTAATAAACGGTTTAATCCGCAATTTTCTTAACGCCGATACGTGCTTTGATACCAATGTTAAGCAAAAGACACGCCTTTACCACTCTGTGGTCACGGGGTATAGTAGTGCCCCCGGCGGCCGCGATGAGATCACTGCACTGATGGGAAGCAACTCAGTACTCGATACCACCAGCTTTAAAGGGAAGAAGCTGCCCGTAATAAAAATTATGGGTGCTAAAGATGGAGTCATACACACACGCAACATTAAGAATGAACATAATTATATGATCTTTTACGCCGGCCGGACGCGCCCCCAGGCAGCAATGAGCGGCGATGAGGGTACCGATGCAAAGAACGGGATTTTTCATTATCTAATTGGCAAAGACAGAGGAATTATAAAAAATATCCAACTCACCAAGACAAATTCCCCCGGCCTGCAGGAGGTGCGCTTCGAAATGGAGGGGTATGACGGATTAGCACAGTTAATGGTGGTCTACGATGCTAAAATTACTTGTTATGGAAGCCCTAACATCTTGCCTGGGACATATATCTACATCGATCCGCGCGGCTTTGCTCCCAACACCAAGAAGAACACCCACAGAGACTCACATGGTAAAGTTATTAACAATAATGCTTTGACACGCTACGGCGTCGGAGGTTATTATATGGTGATTACAGCAGAGAATTCCTTTGGCCCAGGTAAGGCAGAAACCATCATTAATGCCAAATGGGTCGCCGCAATTGGAACGGAGGACGACGAGAAAGGCACAGAGCCTGACCACTCCGCGACATATTCTGCCCACAAATGTCACAGTGCTTAATAACGTGGATAATAGGAAATAAATTATTATGGCAACTACCTACGCGAGCAATAATCAAGAACCTACCATCTTAATGGTGTATAAAAAAGGATTATATACGGAACAGGGTCACTATTGGGCCGCCCAGTATAAAAATTTAGTTAATTTTCATTTTGGAGAAAAGCTTTTATATGGGCGCATAAATCGCTATCACGTGCCCATGTATGTGACGGTACCCCAGGTCAGTTTAAAAAATCTCATAGGAGGGGACAACCCCGCCTCCCCCTTACAAGCTGCTTCCTTTGTAGCAGACGCATTTAATGATCTAAGGTTGAAATTTCAAGAAAGTGTTCAAAGCAGTAAAATTTCTCCTAACGAAACTTATCTGTCGTCTTTGAAAATTTATAAGGCTTATACACCCCCCACTTATGTTTATCAGCAGCACCAAAAATCCGTTAACGCAGCAGTTGTTCAGTATTATGATACCAGCACAGTCAAATTTAAAGATTTTGATGAGTTCATTCCTCACTATATGGATATTGTAGAGACAATTGCTGCCGAGAGCCCATACACGTATCCGGCTTTTATAAAAAATAAAATGTGTCCGATGAGCGTCTCGGGCCTGGTAATTGAAATTGCCGATTTAAACCCTGCTGACGATGAGGCCAAAATAACTCAGTTTATTAATAGCCCTAATTGGGAGTTCTTTTTAAATGCTTGCCGGAGCTATGGATTTTTAGTAGATCTTAATGCCCCGTGGCGCCTGGTGGCAGACATCGGTTCCACAGCCATGATATCTTATGCCTTAAAATATGGATACGACAGCACGGACTCTATTTTAATGGGCCTCTACGCCCCAGCCTTTACTGCTTATTATGAAAAGTTTAAAATCTCTCTTCTTTCAACGTACAATCGTGTACGCCCCAAATCTTATACCGTAGAAACATATTGTCAGCGAACAGGTAAAAAGATGTTTAAAACTATCACCCCAAAGACCTATACACCAGCCACCTTTTTGTCTAGATATAGCGACGAATACTTTATGAGACTCTACATGCAAACACGGTTTATAGAAGAAGAAGCACAATTTTCAGAGATCGAACAGGAACAGATAATACATGAGTGCATCGCATATGCGCAGCAAGAAAGCACAATGGTCGCCCTCACAACTTTTGCAACCATCATTAATAAGCCATATAATTACCGTGGATCCTTGACAGACTACATCCAACGTGTTAAGCTAGTAGCTGCAACACCGGAGTACTAATTGATCTTCCAGAGTCTTGATGACAAAGACGAATGTATTGGCGTATATGCAGATGGGCAATTGTGGTTTGACGAGGTGCCTTCGAATCTTACTCAATCATGGAAGTATTCCGGTTCCCTGGCCGCCAAAGAGGTGGAATATGCATGGCTATATTGCGGGGGGAAAACGCTTGATGAAGCCTGCCCCGATTCTCTCGCCTTAGAGTGGGAAAGCGCCCAGCGCAAAATGCGCGCATATATGAAATCTTTTAATATTGCAAAGATTAATTTTGATGATCATTGTTTTTTTGATTTGGTACCCCATGATTTTTTGGTTAAATTTTGCGAGATTAAAAATCAAATTACAGCGCACGTCTTTAATGCCTATCCCAAGCCCGCGAATTATGATTATATGAACGACGCGCAACAGCTTTTGTTCAAACTTAAATATAGAGAGTTAAATTTAAATAATGTCGGCGGGCGCAAGTTATTTTTAAATAGCTTTATGCGGTCAGCTTCGCAAAAGATTCTTAAGGGCTCCCCCCGGATCCACTATAATCTCTTCGGAACAGTGACAGGCCGTCTTTCTACTCATCCCCAGTCTTTCCCTATTTTGACAATGCGCAAAGAACTTCGCCAACTTATTAAGCCTCACAATGATTGGTTTATATCGTTGGATTATAATGGTGCAGAACTACGCACCCTTCTGGCCCTCAACGGGGAGCCTCAGCCGCAAGAAGATATTCACGAGTGGAACATTAAAAATATTTTTGAAGATCGTAATATATCGCGTGAAGAAGCCAAAACCATGTTCTTTGCGTGGTTCTATAATCCTGAGTCAACCTACATCCAAACAAATTACTATGATCGTGAAAAAGTGCTTGCCAAGTATTACGATGGTGATTATATTAATACTATCTTCGGGCGTTATATTCAAGTGAGCAGTTGGAAGGCTTTCAATTACCTAATTCAAAGCACGGCGGCGGATCTGGTAATTGATAGGGCGATTGCCATTGAAAAGATGTTAGAGGATAGAAAATCATCTATATCCCACATTGTTCATGATGAAGTGGTGATCGACTTTGCGCTGGAGGATAGAGAACTGCTCAAAGAAATCAAAAACACGTTTGCAGCCAACAAGCTCGATACGTTTATGGTTAATCTGAAGGCCGGCCCCAATTATTACGAATTGGAAAATTTAACGTTATGATCTCAATTGTGGGTATTGGAAATGGCGCCTCAGCCATTGCGCAGAAATTCAATGATTTTCCGCAATATAATGTATATTTGCTTAATGACAAAGTCCAGAGAAACGCCGGCCGAAAACGCAAACTGAAGCGTTTCGAGGCGCCTGAAGAATATGAGAAAAATATCCCCAATCTTGCCAAGTACTTTTCTAAAATTGATGAACATGTGCAGGTGTTTGTGATGGGTTCCTCTTTTAGTTCGAACTACGCGCTGGGAGTCATCGAGCAAATCAACACTAAAAAAATCGATCTCCTCTATATTAAGCCCGACGTCACACTCCTTACAGGTATCCCGGCACTGTTAGAAAACACTACCTTTGGGGTTCTACAGGAATATGCGCGTTCAGGGATATTTAATTCTATTACGCTGATTTCTAACCCTAAGTTAGAATTGGCCGTCGGGAACGTGCCCGTCAAAAAATATTATGATCACCTCAATTCCTCCATCGTTTCGACCTGTCATTATTTAAATTATTTTTCTCACAACGAACCCGAAATTGGAGTAATGGCAAAGCCCGAGGAAACCTTTCGTATTCGCACGGTGGGACTGATCGATCCACAAAAAGTTGCAGAAAAATGGTTTTTTGACCTTGACATGAAGCGCCAGGTGTGTTATTATTTCTGTATAAATAAGGACAAACTAGAGAACGACGGCACATTGCATAAGCGCATTGTAGACATTCTGAAGTCAAAACCCAGGAATGCTTTCCGCAAGGTATCATATGCAATATATCAGACAGATCACGGAAAAGACTTTGGGTTTGTCGTGGCCCATACAAACGCGATACAACAACAAAATACTCTTGACAAGATAGGATAAGAGTGATACATTAGATATCAAGGAAAGCTTGATATACTTTAATAACAACACAAGGAGAAAAGACTAATGTCAATCAATATGGAACTAATGAGAAGGAAGCTCTCCCAATTACGGGGTGAGTATGATAAGGGGCAATCGCCATGGTTTAAACCCGACGAGGGAGATCAGGACATTCGCATTGTCCCTTCGTCCGATGGCGATCCGCTTAAGGAAATGTACTTTCACTACAATGTAGGGGAACATCGAGGCGGTATCGTATGCCCCAAGCGCAATTTTGGGCAAGACTGCCCCATTTGCGAGTTTGCTTCTGCTTTATGGAAGGAAGGTACAGGCAACAACGATGAAGAGAGCAAGAAGCTTGCTAAATCTTTATTCGTTCGGGCCCGATATTTCTCTCCGGTCATTATTCGTGGCCGAGAAGATGAGGGTGTAAAGATTTACGGATATGGTAAGCGCGCCTACGAGAATCTTTTGGGTTATATTCTAGACCCAGATTACGGTGATATCACTGACTCTCTAGAGGGAACCGATATCGCTCTGACATACACGAAGCCTACTACTCCAGGCGCCTATCCCCAGACAAACCTAAAGATGCGTCGTAACACATCCCCGCTTTTGGAAGATAAGGAAGCCATCCCTGCCCTCCTTGATGGCACCCCTGACTTTGATTCTCTTTTTGAGCATTATACTCCAGAGCAGATCGATGCCATTCTTGACGAACAGCTTGCGGGGGATGGAAGCGCAGAATCACGTTCGAAGGAAACCACAAAATATAATAACAACAAAAACGATGTGGACCGAGCGTTTGATGAGCTGCTGGCCACGAAGTAGGCTTGTGCGAGACCGCTGGCACCCCGGTCGGGAAAATAGGGTGCCGCATTTTAAGGAGAGAAGATGAGAATAGTCCTACCAATCCTAGCTGTGGCCATGTTAATGGCTTGCGGCGATAAGGATGAAGACACCGCGGTTGACACCGCTAGCCCTGCCGACACAGCAGAGTGAAAACAGCCGTTGGCAGACCGGTAAATGTCTGCCACCATTTAATAGGAGAGTACATGGCTAGAAAAGTCAAAGAAGCAAAAGCGGGAAGAGTTTCTCTGCAAGACCTAATGAGCCTTGTCAACAAGAAGGCCGGCCGAAATGTGGCCCATGATCTTACAGGCGCCAATCCGACCGCGGTAAAGGAGTGGATCCCAACAGGATCCCGATGGTTAGACTCCATCGTATGCAAAGGAAAGGTCGCCGGCATCCCAGTCGGCAAAGTAACAGAGATTGCAGGACTAGAATCGACAGGCAAGTCTTACATGGCGGCACAAGTAGCCGCAAACGCCCAGAAAACGGGCAAGATGGTCGTTTACTTCGATTCTGAGTCTGCCATCGACCCAAGCTTCTTGGAGCGAGCAGGATGCGACCTAGAGCGTTTAATGTACGTTCAGGCATCCTCTGTGGAGTTTGTCTTAGAGACAGTGGAAGAACTGCTGGGAGCAACCGATGAACAGCTATTGTTTATCTGGGACTCTCTAGCACTAACACCCTCTGTATCAGATGTAGAGGGGGATTTCAACCCCCAATCCTCGATGGCAGTTAAGGCTCGTATTCTCGCCAAGGGAATGTCAAAACT
>TARA_R110000824_G_scaffold285090_7_pt1 | contig 21548 bp, 25 predicted proteins | sample TARA_R110000824 | Tara Oceans TARA_R110000824 (sample SAMEA4397747) | marine metagenome | biome: Polar Biome; feature: [MES] marine water layer (ENVO:01000295) within the mesopelagic zone...; material: water (ENVO:00002006), including particulate matter (ENVO:01000060) such...
TGCCGAAGAGGTCTCATCCGAGAGCACTCGCTATGAAAGCAGCGCTCCCACGAGTGCGGTCGATAAGGCTTTTGAAGAGCTTCTTGGTTCTTAATTAATCGTTAGATTAAAATCCGCAGGGAGGCACGGGATTACAGGTGCCTCAACACATAATACCCAAGAGGGAATCGATGCCAAAGAAAGCTAAAAAATTAGGTCGTTTAAACTTAAAAGAGATGCGTAGTCTCATTAACAAGAAAGCCGGAACGAATCTTGCACACAGCCTGTCAGGTGATAACCCTACAGAGGTAAAAGACTGGGTGCCTACCGGCTCACGCTGGCTAGATAGCATGGTATGCTGCGGCCAGTTAGCCGGCATCCCCATGGGGAAAATTACAGAAATCGCCGGCCTTGAAGGCTCTGGCAAATCTTACATGGCAGCTCAGATCGCGGCGAACGCACAACAAAAAAATATAGATGTTGTGTACTTTGATTCTGAGTCGGCCATTGACCCAACTTTTTTAAGGCTAGCCGGTTGCATACTTGATGAAGAACCTCCCGAAGGTGTAGGCTCGTTTATGTATGTCCAGGCAGAAAGCGTAGAATTCGTGCTGGAGACCTTAGAGGAACTACTTGGCACAAACGACAATAGAATGTTGTTTATTTGGGATAGCCTTGCATTAACTCCAGCCATAAGTGACGTTGAAGGAGATTTTAATCCGCAATCCTCAATGGCAGTCAAGGCAAGAATCCTTGCCAAGGGGATGTCGAAACTCACTGTCCCGATTGCGAACTCACAGTCTGCCTTCCTAGTCTTAAACCAACTTAAAACTAATATAACTAACAACGTTGCAGAGGCAATGACAACACCCTATGTCACCCCGGGAGGCAAAGCAATGCACTATGCTTACTCCTTGCGAATATGGTTGACGAAGAGGAAAGCCAAGGCTGGATATATACTCGACGATAACGGATTTAGAGTAGGCTCGGAAGTCAAGGTAACACTGAAAAAAAGTCGCTTTGGTACTGAAGGTCGTCAGTGCACTTTCAAGATTCTTTGGGGAGGCGCCGTCGGAATCCAAGACCAAGAAAGTTGGTTTGAGGCTATAAAAAGCTCGAAGTCGTTACATCAGGCAGGCGCCTGGTATAACTTAGAGTTTGAAGATGGCACATCTGAAAAGTTCCAAGCAGCAAAGTGGATGGAAAAGATTCAGACTGACAAATTCCGGAGCCGAGTCTTACAAATAATGGATGAAGAAATCATAATGCGCTTTGATAAGAAGCAGGGCAAAGCTGAAGATTTCTATGATATAGACGCGCAGTAACCGTTTACTGGATCATCTTTGTTTTTATATTTTCTTTAACGTAAGAATGTTTCAAAGTAATCCAAATATGCGTGGCTTTAAGCAAAGAACAAAAATAAATGGGGAGCCAATCGAAGTCTCAAAAAAGACTAGTCGATATCTTGAACTGGCACGCAACATGGCGCACAGCAGCCCATATGGGAAGCTGCGCCACGGTGCCGTCCTCGTTAAAGGTGGCTCCGTTATAAATGCAGCTTTTAACAAGGATAATTTTAGTTCTTTTGGCAGCCGGTTCCGCGCCCACCACCGTGGTCACGCGACCGCACATGCTGAATTAGGGTGTGTGCTGGGCATTTCTCGATCGTCCACCTCCGGCGCGGACTTATATGTCTGTCGTATCAACCGAGAAGGCGACTTCCGTTACAGCAAACCTTGCAGCATGTGCCACGATGCCATGAAGCATGTTGGGGTGAAGAGGGTTTATTATACGACTAATGAGGGTACTGTTGAAATGTATAAATTGTAGACTACTTATATGTGGAGGAAAGATTTATGCAATCTATTAAGTCACTCATTCTAGAATATTTTTACGATACTTTACATGAAGCTGAAGTTGTTATGAGATCCGATAGGGATAAGAATATTACAAAAATAACTGATAATTTACGAGGTGTTTGCGGAATAACTGTTTGTACAGTTGTCGGCCCGGCTAAACCTGTGTCTCCGCGAGTTGAAAAAACTTACTTAAAGGTTAAGTTCTTTCAGTTGGAACCTACCTTACAAGAACACCTGCAAAGAATGTCTATCGATGCAAGAAAGATTGATGGTGTGCATTCTTTTGTTGCGTATAGAGTAAGCAAGGTCCAGAATAGAATTTATAGAAACTAGGAAAAATAAATTGCATAAGAAAAGAATTTTGATCATTGATCAATTAAACCTCTTTTTTCGAAACTACATTGTCAACCCTAGCCTCTCCGTCGACGGAGCACCAATTGGTGCGCTGAAGGGATGTTTGCAAAGTTTGCAAAAAGTAGTTAGAGAGTCAAAGCCAGATTTGATAGTCGTCTGTTGGGACGGCGCAGGAGGCTCGAAGAAGAGAAAATCAATAAAGAAGGACTACAAGGCCGGCCGCAAACCAATTAGGTTGAACCGTGCCGTGAGGAATCTTTCGACAACGGAGGAGATAGATAATAAGATCTGGCAGCAGTCAAGGCTGATAGAATATTTTAATCATACCCCCGTAGTCCAGTTCATGTTTGATGGGATCGAGGCAGACGACATCATTGCATATATCTCTCAGCTAAAGAGCCTAGAGGAACATGAGAAACTGATACTTTCCAGCGACAAAGACTTTTTTCAATTGTTGGCTGGAAAGACGGTGCTGTATCGACCAATTCAGAAAGAAGTTTTAAATGAGAAACTAATTCTTGAGAAATTTAGCATACACCCTACAAATTTTGCAATTGCTCGCGCCTTGGTAGGTGACAAATCAGACAACATTGATGGTGTCGGAGGCATCGGCCTTAAAACAGCAGCGCGCCGATTCCCGTTCTTGAAAGAAAACAAGCCTGCAACGTTCGAACGCATTCTGAGCCACTGTAGAAAAATGTCAGCAGAAACGAACGTCAAAGTTTATAAGACGGTTCTGGAGAAAGAAGACATTTTAAGGAGGAACTATCAAATGATGCAGTTGTACACCCCGATGTTAAACATACCTGCAAAAAACATCGTTAATGAAACACTAGAAAGCCCGGATTTCTCATTCAACAGAACCGGTCTTATGAAAATGATGATAAAAGATGGCTTTGGAGAAATAAATTTTACTGAATTATTTCAACACTTCAATAAGATTTGCGTGGACAACTGATCCCGCGTACTTAAAATATTAAAAGAACTTGGAGAAGAAGATGAAAGAAGATACCAGTTTTTCTAAATATGGAAAACAGTTTCAAGAATCGTTGGCACAATTAATCTTAGAGGACCGACCATTCGCTGACCAAATCGAAGAAGTGCTAGACATCAGTTTTTTTGAACTGAAGTACTTGCGCGTTTTCATATCAAAAATATACGATTATCGCAAGAAATATGGAGTGCACCCGACTGACAAGATCATTGCCTCAATATTGAGGACGGAGCTAGATAAACACAACGATGCGGCAAAAAAACAGGTAAGAGACTATTTTGCGAGGGCTTGCATCAAGCAAGTGACCGACACGCAATATATTAAAGACACTTCTTTGGATTTCTGTAAGAAGCAGAAGCTCAAAGAGGCTTTGATGAAGTCCGTTGATTTAATACACAGTTCATCTTATGACGAGGTTAGAAAAGTCATTAACGAGGCTTTAGAGCTTGGCACTGACAACGACTTCGGTCACGAATTCTTTAAAGATTTTGAAATGCGCTACCAGATTAAAGCCCGGAACCCCGTATCGACGGGCTGGCCAAAAATAGACAGTCTCATGAGGAAGGGACTAGGCAAAGGCGAATTGGGCGTCGTCGTCGCACCAACGGGAGCCGGCAAATCGATGGCCCTAGCTCACTTGGGTGCCGCGGCAATTAAAGCTGGTAAAAATGTTGTTCACTATACATTAGAGTTGTCTGAGGCGGTAACAGGGCAGAGATATGATAGCTGTATCAGTGAAATTCCTTTAAATCTGCTCTTTAACAGGAAGGATGAAGTGCTAGGCGCGATCTCTGATCTCGAAGGCTCGTTGATAATCAAAGAGTACCCAACTAAGACCGCATCGCCTAGCACTTTGAGAAATCATCTAGAAAAATTGAAAAAAAGAAATCAAAAAGTTGATGTGATTATAGTAGATTACGCCGATTTGCTAAGACCATGCACAAGTTTCAGAGAGAAAAGAAACGAATTGGAGTCTATTTATGAAAACCTGCGTGGCCTTGCACAAGAATTTCAATGTCCACTTTGGACGGCATCGCAGACGAACAGAACTGGTCTGAACGCGGAGGTCGTAACAATGGAATCAATATCTGAAGCATTCAATAAATGCTTCGTAGCTGACTTTGTTTGCTCTATCTCCAGAACTATTAGGGACAAAAACGCCAACACCGCTAGATTTTTTGTAGCAAAGAATAGAAATGGCCCCGACGGGTTGGTTTTTCCAATGTTCATGGACACGACTAGCGTGCAAATAAAGATTTTAGCTCAAATTGAAACTCCAGTAGTATCCCAGAACATGGATCCTAACGACCTGGCGCATGCCCTAAAAGACAAGTATAAATTATTTAGAAAACATAAGAAACTATCAGAAGAGAGGAATAAAAATGCAACCATCGAGTGAGATCCTGTCAGATATTACAGTTTATATGAAATATGCTCGCTATTTACCAAAAAAAGAAAGACGTGAAAGCTGGCGAGAGATAGTTACTCGTAATAAACGGATGCACATTAAAAAATATCCCGATCTTAAAGAAGAGATAGAGGAGGCTTATAAATATGTATACAAGAAGAAAGTACTTCCTTCAATGCGGTCACTCCAATTCGGAGGAAAGCCGATTGAAGTGGCTCCTAACAGGATTTACAATTGTGCCTACCTTCCTATTGATCATGCTCTGGCTTTTAGTGAGACAATGTTTCTCCTACTTGGGGGAACTGGTGTTGGATTTTCTGTACAGCGGCATCACGTTGAAAAACTACCTGAAATCCAAAAACCAAGCTCGAAAAGAACTAGAAGATATTTAATCTCTGACTCCATTGAGGGGTGGGCAGACTCGATAAAGGTTCTTGTCAACTCATACTTTAAAGGCGGATCTAGGATACGTTTTGATTTTAGTGACATCCGTGTGAAGGGTGCGAAACTAGTTACTTCTGGAGGCCGTGCTCCTGGCCCACAACCTCTTAAAGAATGTCTAGTAAAAATTCAGGGCATTTTAGAGGAAAAGGAGAGCGGAGATAAACTTGAAACAATCGAAGTACATGACATTGTTTGTCATATTGCTGATGCTGTGCTTGCCGGGGGCATCCGTCGCGCTGCTCTTATATCACTGTTTTCGGCCGATGACGAGGAACTTCTTGCTGCCAAGACAGGAAATTGGTGGGAAAAGCATCCTCAACGAGGCAGAGCAAATAACTCAATTGCCTTGATGCGACATAGAATTACTAAAGATTTTTTTGATAATTTATGGGAGAGAGTCAAAGCGTCAGGCTCAGGTGAGCCTGGGTTCTATTTTACTAACGACAAAGACTGGGGCACAAATCCGTGTTGTGAGATTGCCCTTCGCCCTTACCAGTTCTGTAACCTGGTCGAGATCAACGCATCCGATCTAGATACTCAAGAAGAGTATGAAGCCCGGGCCCGGGCCGCAACACTAATTGCTACCTTACAAGCTGGGTATACTGATTTTCATTACTTACGCGAAGTGTGGCGCCGAACGACAGAAAAAGATGCGTTGATCGGTGTCTCTATGACGGGCATCGCATCTGGAAAAGTGTTAGACTTAGACATGAAAGCCGCGGCGTTGGCGATCAAGCAAGAAAACCGTCGTGTAGCTGAACTAATAGGAATCAAGGCGGCCGCGCGTACTACTTGTGTTAAGCCCGCGGGCACCACTTCCCTAGCCCTAGGCACATCCAGTGGCGTGCACGCATGGCATAACGATTATTATATTCGCAGGATGAGGGTGGGAAAAAATGAGGCAATATACACACACCTTCTGATAAATAATTCTGAGTTGGTTGAAGATGAGTATTTTAGACCGCACGACACGGCTGTTATTTCTGTGCCGCAAAGAGCGCCTACTGGGGCGATTACTCGCTCCGAAAGCGCGCTTCAACTTTTGAAGAGAATTAGGAATGTTACAGAGGATTGGATCCGACCCGGGCATGTTCGTGGCCAAAATACTCACAATGTGTCCGCGACTATATCTATCAGGCCAGCAGAATGGACTGATGTTGGTGATTGGATGTGGGAGAACAGAGACTGCTATAACGGATTGTCTGTGCTACCTTTTGAGGATCACAGTTACAAACAAGCGCCGTTTGAGGACTGCTCAATGGAGAAATATCAAGTTCTTGTTGACGCGCTGACAGACTTTGACATTAAGAAAGTTGTAGAGTTAGATGATAATACAAACTTGTCCGGTGAACTAGCTTGCTCCGGTGGCGCGTGTGAAATAGTTTGAGTTGACACACTTTTGTATGTTACTACATTAACAATATCCGAGAAGGAGGATAAAATGAGCGATATTACTACTGAAGAGTATGTTGTGGAATATATTAAAGCTTTGAAGGCCATTGAGGACGAGATGGAGCCGTACAAGGAACACAAACGAGATCTTAGAAAAAATTATGTTCAGAATGGTTGGCTCTCAAAGGACGAGATGAGACAAGCTGTACGCGCGTACCGCATGCTAAAGAATGGCGATGATATTAGTCAATTTACTGACTATTTTGACAAGTTGAACCGTAAAATTGCAGGAGCGTAGAATGATTTACCCCATGAACAGACACCTAGTTGTCGAACTAAAAGAACAGGAGAAGAAAGAAAGTTCTTCTATTCTGATTCCAGACGATGTCGAGGTTACTGATTCGAACTATTGTTTAGTGACCCTCTTAGAACCTCATGTGGATTCTAAATTGAAGCCTGGCATGGTTCTCGTGGTACCACGTCACTCTCTAGAGCGAGTGACCGTTCTTGATGAAGAATATTATGTTGTGCTAGAAAACCACATCACAGGGTTCCTTGGGAACAATGAATTTTAAAAAAAGAAAGATTTATCAGCAAAACTGTTTTTCCAAAACTAAATATATTATTAAGCTTTTTAAAACAATCTTTATTCAAATATTGCCGGCTACAACCGGGAGAGTCATATGAATTTTATTTTTGCTTTGTTTTTCTTGCTGCCCGCTAGCGCAGACGAAAACGTGAAGCCAGGTTACAATAACTTATCGCACAAAGGCGCACCAGATATTAAAAACTTTGTGAAACCGATAAAGCTAGCTACGAACTTTGAGAAGAAGTTTATAAAGACAAGCGGATCTGAACCGGCCACATACCAAGAGCTGGTTGATGAGGCGGTCTTTAACTGTCCTAACGTAAAAAACATAATAAAGGTGGATGAGAAACTGCTTTGGAAGCTAGTAGCTATTGAAAAGAAATATGACCCCCCCGCTAGCCTGCGGGGCATGTTATTGGCTGCGGCGTGTATGGAGAGCGGATACAACCCTGTTGCTCGTGGGGACAGGAAGTTCAGTAAAAAGAGAGAAGCAAAAGCAGTGGGGATATTACAATTTTGGCCATGGGCCGAAAAGTATATCGATAGGGAAAACCCCCTAGAGTCTGCAGACTTTTGGATGAAGCGGATCAAGAGACAGCTAAAAAAATCCGTTAAGAAAAATTGCAGCTTTAAAAGCGAAAAGCGAAAATGGCTAGCCGCTTGGGTCACCGCGGTTAGATCCCCGAAAAAAGGCGGTCGCTGCTACGAAAAAGTCAAACACTATGGCTTGTTAAAAAGATGGCATAGATCAATTAAGAAATTAAGAAAAAAGATTAAAGATTCGGATCATTATGGGTGCGGATGTTGATAAAAAATGGCCGGCCCTCGTGGTGGGAGGTGATTTAAATGCAGTACGATTTGCCCTTAAAAACGAGATTCCTATACTTTTCAGTCGTTTTCCTAGTTTTCATTCTTATGAGCCACTTGGCCGGCCCGAATCTGGTACATTAGAAGAGGAATGGGCTAAATCTAGTTACGAGTTATTTGAAAAGTGTTTAAACCCATTTACTAATCTTATAGAATCAATCAGGGTTATGCCTGACAACAACCGGATAACCGCGCGCACAAAGAACAACAATCTTTATCATATAAAATATGAAAAACTATATTTATTTGATTTAGATAACGTCTTTGGCCTCGAAGAGTACTTCTCCCGGAAGATTATAAAATATCGAGTATTGGATTGGTTTGACACTCGGTCACTTGGTGTTGTGCCCGATAACGGCCTTCAACTAAATGATGATTTTATCAATAATATCCGATTTTTTGAAAGCTGTCGTGTCGACGGTAATACTAGCCATAGAGATCTCGTTTGTGAATCGCTTTTATCACCTCAGCAATTAAATGATTATCGTTTTTCTGACACGATGGCCAGGTTCAAAACTGTCGATATCCTTAAAAGACACGGCTCACTTAATATCAGCCTGAGTTTCTGGAAAAGAGACGTTTATCCTGTTTACAAAACTAATTATAAAGAACTTGATTCTATTTTTTGGAGAGGAACATGAAAATCTCTAGGTCGCGACTTAAACAAATCATCAAAGAAGAGATGGGTGCTATGGCCGCTGAAGCTATCATCCCTAAATTGCCAGATAGTGCTGAATTGGCTCAATTGGCTGAGAAGGCAGCAACTATACATGGATATCTTCAGGCTATGTCCGAAGAGCAGCAGCCTGACCCGATCTGCCCCGGTGTAGCGGAAGCTGTCACAACAGCATATGATTCCATGGTGAGAAATGAATGCGAAGTCGGATAGCGCGAGGTAGTTGAGTTGAAGTTTACTTTACTTGAATTAAAATCACAGATGAAGGATGCCGCCAAAGAATATATTTCCGAGCAGGCGAGAGACCCGAGAGGAGTCCTGCCGGATATATTTAAACCTGGAGATCCCCTGGCCGAACCCTCAGACCCTGGCCGCAGTCGTTTTCCGGAAATAAAGTATAAGATAAGAGCCAGAGAGATTAATTATGTTCGGGGAATTCTTGAGGAGTTTTACAAGCTCGGTGGATATCCTAGCATTAAAGGCCGCAAGAAAAGTAGCGCCAGACGCGTCGCCCGGGCTAAGCTTAGCCCGCAAGATAGGTCAAAATTCTTAACTGCGGAAGGGTGGCTACAGTGGGCCTTAGCACACAACGCAGTCGTTTCGGGAAGACAGAAACTCACCAAGCGTATTTTAGGAATTTTAAAAAGCGGTAAGAGAAGGAAATTCTCTTGGTACTACTTCAACAGGATACGTGCCGGCAAGCGTAGGGGAGGCTTCAAAAGAACCCCAAAAGGTGAAAAGCACTTCTCTCCGCTTCCGCCGGCTCCGAAGCGCAAAGCCGACAAACCTAAGACCACTGGCCGATCGGCCACGGGCGACCCAGGTACTGGATATCGCCACCCTGACTTAAAATATATATTAAACTACAGACCAGATCCGAGCCTTGAAAAATATGGCGCGCGCCGCGGCGGAAGAAACGTATACACGTCTCCCGGGACCCCGGACCAGATCGGGCTTCTCCAGACCTCTGCCAACACTATCTCTGGGAGGGAGGTTCTCACAGTCGACGGTGTGTGGGGGTTGGACTCATACAAGATGATTCGTAAAATAATTCAAAGAAACGCTAGCGGCGGCGGAATCAATGGCCGAGCGCGCCGCATCCGAATACTCATGGAGAACGCCGACAGGTTCGCAGCTATGGGCCGCGGAGATTATGCAGAATGGCTGGATTCTTCAGAGCCGGACCTTCCCGAAGAGGAAGCGGACAAACGCATGCGAAAGAGGTTTGTAGCTAGCCGAATTGCTTATTTTGAATCGACTCTCCGTAAGAGCGATTTAAGGTATTTGCCAAAAACCGGTTGGGCGACAAAAGCCAAGGTCGAAGAAAGTCGTCAACGCCTTGCGGATAGTAGAGCCCAAAGTCAATCGCGCCGAAGACGTGGCACCAGAATTCCAAAGGGGTTCATGTGGATGTATCGCGTGACACCGGCCGGGGGGAAGTACAGAACCTCTGCCCCTACGAGAGAAGAATACGAACGCGCTAAACAATATTGTTCAAACCGCCGCGGCGCCGGTGTGTGTAAACAGTTCAGCAAGATAATGAAGAGGGTATGCGATGATCCAGCACAGCGGACGTCCTTCGCTGGCAGATGTAAAGACTGGGAATTCTGGGACAGGCAGACACCAAAGAAAAAGAAGAGCCCGGCACCTTCGACCCCGGGTCGCGAGGCGCCACTCGTCGCCAGGGCAAAGAAACAGAAAGGCCAGAAAGTAGCGGTTTATATGCCTGAACCCGGAACATCCTGGTCAAAAGCCTATTGGGGCGCCCGAAGCCGGGGCTACTTAAAAGTGCAAGTCCCGGGTAAGAAATATGCTATATACACCAGGCTTAAAGGAGAATCCAGTGCAGCGTGGAAAAAGAAAATGTGCAGCATCAACCCCAACTGTTATATTACACCCGATGCCCCACTCCCGGTCGCGAAACCGTCGCCACCTCCGAAGTCTAAAACAAAAACAACCAAAGCATCAGGCACGCCGCCCTCGGCCCGAGTCGCAAAGGCCGCACTCCCACAAAACAAAAAGTGGGATTCTTTCGAGCCTGATGAAGATTGGTAAACTAATTAGTTATACGGGAGAAGCAACATGAAAATTAGTAAAGCAAGATTACAAGAGATTATCAAAGAAGAGTATAATGCCTTGTCACCCCTGTTCGAAGAGGACCTTGAAGAGGATCTTATTTACGAAGAGGACCTTGAAGAAGAACTTGAAGAGGAAGACCTCTACGAATACGTCTACCAAGAAGCTGATGACGATCGCTATGGTCATGATGCTCTAGACGTTGGTCCAGTCAACGAAGAAGACTTCTTGGGTGAGGCCGACCTTTACGCTGAAGAGGCAGGCATGCACGGAGAGAACCCTTGTCGCGAAATGCTTCTGGAAATAATGAAACTAGTAGAGGACGTTCCGGAAAACGACCGATTGTTTGATTACTTGGACGAGCTTCTAGAACAGGAGTCACGGGAAGAGTATTACTAGGAAGAAAAGAAGTCTTGACACGTGACTTTGAAGAAACACATTGCTGGTGTCGTGCCTGTTTCCGGTTTAAAATCTGATTTCAACATGCCGTGGCATGCGAGTTTGATGCCTTTGGCACCTAATTATCTGGCCGTAGAGAGGGCTGTACTTGAGTGCGCGTACGCCGGCTGCAACACCATATGGGTTGTCTGCGGGGATGACGTTTCTACGCTTATAAAGCACCACGTCGGCGAGAAAATACAAGATCCAATTTATAACTATAGGCACTTTGAACACAATAAAAACGATTTCAAGAGACCCATTAGGATATACTATGTTCCAATCTCAATTAGAGACATCAACAAGCGAGATAATTTAGCATGGTCAGCTATCCATGGCGCCCTTACTGCGCACAAAATATCAAGCGGTATAAGCCGATGGCTGGCACCGGATAGATTTTATATCGCCTGGCCATATGGCTATTACGACCCCTCCATCGTGAGGCACCATCGTCGAGAGCTACTAGAATCAAAAACAATACTGAGCTACAGCGGGGAGACAGTGAAAAACAATCTTTATTTGGGGCTCACAATTGATCTTGACGACGTTGAAACGCTAAAAAAGGAGTCCCACACCCTCTCTAGTGGTCTGTGGGAAGACCCCCAAACTCAGCAACAAAGATTGCCGATCGAACAACGCTATTCATATAAAAATTTTGATTTAAAAAAGGTGTTTGAAACGCTTAAAATCGACGATCACCACAATATCCCTGTTGAAGAATATTTTTCAATTGATTGTTGGGAGACGTATTGTGAGTTTCTTGGGAGTGCCAAGTGCATTAAGAAACCAAAGATACTTTCTTATGCTGAATGGAATGAAATTGGAATTGATGATTAAAAAACTAATTATTACTGATGAACAAAGAAAAAATTAAAAAAAAGATTCAGGAAAACTATGACTTGCTTATCGAAGCTTCGAGCGAAAGTGGTATACATCCAGCTTGGATAGCCGGCATGGCCATGAAAGAAACCGCATTTTATCCTGAAGCACGTGCTTTCAACAATAATCATTTACTCGCCCGGGCCAAGGAGTACGGTGAACAAGATAAGATAGCGGAGCTTAAGAAACAGAATCTTCATATTGGGCCTCACTCTAATGGGAAAAAGACTTACTCTGACCACCGACGACAGGACAGCTATTTTGAGAGGGCTTTTAAAATAGCTCCGAAAGCCGCAATCGCAGCCACCGCATGGGGCACGTTTCAGGTTATGGGAAGGCAGCTTTTAAAAATCTATCCTGACCCCCAACAAGCCTGGAGTGCGTACCAAAGTGACCCGGCCGGCGTCAGCATGAAGCTTCTTGCTAAGTTTGTAAAGGCCGTCGGCAAAAGGCTTGTAGACCCTGCGAACAAAGCAGTAGAGACTGGAGATATGAAATACTATCTTGTGACCACTGACATATATTATGGCCGACCCGTCAAAAGCTACGCGAAAAAAGTAAAAGCAGTAGCAGAAATATTTAAGCTAGCCTACCCGGCTCACCAAGTGATTCAAGGTAAGGCCCCTGAGCCGGAGAAGAAGCCTCCAAGTGAGTACAAGGAGAGAATTCTGTTCATCGGAGACTCAGGTACCTCGTACCAAGAGTCAGTTTTAATTAAGAAATTTCAGACAACAGACAGGGCAGTCAAAGTTATGTATAGCAACGGGGCCTCTTCAAAGTGGTGGTACGAGGTGCTGTTTACAGCCTCGCAAACTAGCTCAGAAGGTATCCCAGAAAAGCGCAAAAAAAGGCTGCAGAAACAGAAGGACATGGCAACTGAGATTACACAATATAACCCTACATCAATAAGGGTCGTCACTCTCGGTGGTAATGATGCATGTCGCGCCACAAATCAGGAAGACTTTTCAAACTACGTGTCAAAGTACGTCATAAAACTAGCAAACAAGGTCGACGAGTGGGGAGGCCCCCCGCCAGTCGGACCATCAGCGACAATAACCTGCGGCGGCCAAAAATACAATTATCAAGAACATCGAGAGATAGTCAATAAAACCTATAAATGGGTCCTGGGCAGAGTCGGAAAGAAATATTATGATGCCATGGAATCCGGTGTCTACGGAAAGGTTAAGGGCGACACCCATCACCATAAAGGAAAAACGTACAGGAGTGCAGCCAAGCTCAGAAAGCTGGAAGAAATCAAGAACATGATACTTTCCATACAATCTGAAATTTTAAATGATTAAAGTGCTGTTTACTTTCGGCCACATATTTTTATATTGTTTTGTAGTTAACACGGAGTAGCCTTAATGAACAACACTACAAACGATATCCCCTTTGTAGGATTACACGCACACAGCGTTGCCGGATCAGTCTTTGACGGATTTGGGTACCCTCACGAGCATATGGATTTTGCATATGAAAATGGCATGAACGCGTTGGCGTTGACCGACCATGGAAATATGAATGGCTTATCTTATCAGGTCCTTCATGCTAAGAAGATGAAAGAAGCCGGAAAGCAATTCAAGCCCATCTTCGGAGTCGAGGCTTACTTCGTCCCATCCATCAAGGAGTGGAAGGAAGAGTATGAGAAGGTTAAAGCAGATAAGAAACAAGCCAGAAAGCTCATTAATGATACCGACAAGGTTGAGGTAGAGAATGAGGAGTCTTCGAAACGAAAGTCAAAGAGTAAGATCAACACCAGACGACACATCGTATTAGTCGCGCTTAATCAAACGGGCCTGAACAACATTTACAAGATTGTGTCTGACTCGCACCAGGGTGACAACTTTTATCGTAACCCTCGTCTCGACTATGATATGCTTGAAAAGTACGGCGAGGGTGTCATGGCTTCATCTGCCTGCCTAGGCGGCGTATACGCTGGTGATTATTGGGATAACCGTGATGCTGGCCCAGAGGCGATACTTGGGGCTATGCGCACGACTACTCGGCGCATGCAGAGCGCCCTCGGTGACCGCTGGTTTGGAGAACTTCAATGGAACAATGTTCCAGAACAGCACGAGCTAAACAAATACGTTATTCAGATACATCAAGAGCTTGGAGTTGAACTAATCTCTACTGCTGACTCACATTATCCCAGCCCTACTGCCTGGAAAGACCGAGAACTTTATAAGCGGCTTGGGTGGCTCGGCAAGTCAAAGGTACCCGAGTACCTAAAGTCAGAACTGCCAATCGACATCGATGAGATGGGCATGGAGTTGTACCCCAAGAACGGTCAGCAAATGTGGGACTCTTACAAAAAGTATTCACAGGAGTGCAGTGTAGAATACGACGATAATCTTATATATGACTCACTGGTCAAGACACACTGGATCGCACATGAACTTGTAGACGATTTCATGCCTGACGAAACAGTTCGCCTCCCTGGCTTCGTGGTACCGGAGGGCGAGTCTGCTGAACAAACCTTGGTCAAGGAATCGATCTCGGGGCTGAGGAAGCTTGGCTTTAACGAAAACCAGGAATATGTCGACAGGCTGAAACACGAGCTTACTGTCATTAATGAGCGCGGCTTTAGCAAATATTTTCTTACAATGAAGGCAATATCGGACATGGCAGGGGAGCACATGTTAGCGGGCCCGGGCCGCGGATCCGCCGCAGGTTCGCTGGTCTCTTACGTTTTGGGGATTACGCAGGTTGACCCAATCAAGCATGGTCTGCTCTTTAGCAGGTTCTTAAGGTCGGACGCGAAAGACTACCCGGACATTGATTACGATGTCAGTGATGCTTTCGGGCTAAAAGAGATCCTTGCGGATGCATGGGGCACGTCTACTGTTGTGCCTATCTCCAACTTTAACACACTGCAGCTTCGGTCCTTAATCAAGGATATCGGAAAGTTCTATGGAGTTCCTTTTCCTGAAGTAAATGCGGTCACCAGCCGCATGGTTAAAGAAGCCACACCCAAGGCTAAAGCGAAGCATGGCATTCGCGCCGGCGTATATGCGCCTACCTTCGAAGAAGTTATGGAATATTCTGAGTCTCTACACATGTTCCTTGTCAAGTATCCCCATATTAAAACCCATGTCGAGGCCCTAGTAGGTCAAGTAAGGTCAACTAGCCGGCACGCCGGCGGCGTTGTGATCGGCGAAGACCTAGACAAACACATGCCTCTGATTTGTTCCGGAGGCGTGGTACAAACTCCATGGTCAGAAGGTATGAATGTGCGGCACCTTGAACCGCTTGGTTTTATTAAATTTGATTTGCTCGGACTCTCTACATTGGAGATGATCCAATCCGCAGTGGGCCATGTGTTGAAGAGATATCATGGGGTTGAGAATCCTACTTTTCATGACATTAAGAAATACTATGATGAGTTCCTGCACCCGGACAAGATCGATCTAAGCGACAACAAGGTGTATAAAAACATTTTTCACAAGGGCAAGTTTGTCGGAGTTTTTCAGTTTACCAACGCCGGCGCTCAGCGCCTCGCACGACGAGCAAAACCAGAGAATATCATTGATATTTCTGCGATTACTTCAATTTACAGGCCTGGCCCCCTCAGTGCCGGCGTCGATAAAAAGTACGTCAAGGCAAAGAACAATTTGGATGATGTTTACTATTTTAACGATGTGTTCGAAGAGGTCACTAAAGAGACTGCCGGCTTCCTTATCTTTCAAGAGCAAATTGCCTTGTTGGCACACAAACTTGGAGCAGATATCTCCCTTGATGAGGGTAACAAGCTTCGAAAGCTCTTAACGAAGAAGGGCACCGGGAAAGGAGCACAGGAAAAGAACAAGATTAGAGAAAAGTTTGTTGCAGGTTGCAAGGAGAAGAAGATTGCAGAGGACACAGCAAACGAGTTATGGCAGACGTTCGAATACTTTAGCGGCTACGGGTTCAACAAGTCTCACGCTGTTTCTTATTCCATACTCAGCTTTCAGTGTGCATGGCTGTTAAATTACTATCCTGAGTGTTGGATAGCCGCGTTCCTGGACAAGGAACCAGAAGCTCGCAAGGAGGCGGCAATCTCTCTAGCACAAAAGAGTGGCTTCAAGATCAAGACAGTGGACATCAACACCTCTACCGCGCAGTGGGAGATCGCTGAAGACGGGAAGACTTTAATCCAACCCCTTAGTTCTATCAAGGGCCTCGGAGACAAGGCGATTGAGCAAATTATTAACAACCGGCCATTTAACAATGCAGAAGACTTGTTGTTTAATGAAGATATCGTGTACTCAAAGTTAAACAAGAAAGCACTTGACGTGCTGTGTCGAGCAGAAGCTTTAAAATCTGTAATCGATGAGCGCTTTACTGGGTCTAAGCATTTTTGGATGGCATGTGTTCAAGACAAGCCAAAATCAACAAAACGCCTGCTAGAAAACATAGAGTTATACGCCCCAGAGGGCGAGTTCTCCAAGGAAGAGAAGATTGATTTCGTATCCTCTCTCACCGGCATTTTTCCATTTGACTTGGTTATGTCTAGACAAGTTAGAGATTCAATTGAAAGACACGTGGTGCCCCCAATCGGAAAGTGGGATCGTAGCCTAGGCGTAGCCTGGTTCGTGCCTCGCGAGGTTTTAGTCAAAAAGACCAAGAATGGCAAACCTTATTGGATCGTCAAGGTGATTGATGAGACTTCAACAGTAACTTCAATTAAATGCTGGGGGGTAAAAGATACAGACACGATACACATCAATCGCCCCTACGCAGCCAAACTAGATTTTAGCGAAGACTGGGGCTTTAGCACCAGATCTGTTCGCCACACTTTTAAATTACTGGGATAAAATATGGGAAGCCTAAAAAGAAAGATAGCTCGCGATAAAGCCAAAAGAGCAAAAAAAGAACTTAAAAAAAAGATGTCGATGTTCGAAACAATTGGCGACGAATGCGCCATGTGCCAAAAGCCTTTTGATAAGAAATCAAAGGAGCACGCAATGACATGGAACGTCGTAGTCAGAGAGAAAGAAGACGTGGTAAGAATCTATTGTCCCGACTGTTGGGACGCAGCAATGAAAATTATTGAAGAGGTACAAAATGATTTTGGAATACAAGATGAGGCCCGGGTCGAAGGAACCAACCCGAGCTAACCCTAGCGACGCAGGGTTAGATGTTTTTTACTGCCCAAGAGACCCCGCGATCTCAGTCATGTGCATTAAGCCTGGAGAGAACAAACTATTGCCAACTGGCCTTAGCTTTGGTATACCGCACGGGTACATGTTACAGGTTTGTAACAGATCCAGCATGGGCGCTAAAAGGTCCTTGGTCGTAGGCGCACACATTATTGACAGCGGCTACGAGGGCGAAGTTTTCATCGACCTTCACAACATCGGGGAAGAGGCTCAGTATGTTGCGCGCGATGCAAAGGTCGCCCAACTTGTCCTTGTGCCTGTGGTGCATTTTCGTCCAAAGCTAGTAGAAAACAGCTTATACGGCGAAAACATAACCATCTCGCAGCGAGGCTCCGGAGCCCTGGGTAGCACAGACAAAAAGGTCAACAACCCGCTTAACGGTATGCCGCCTGGTTTTTAGAGAGGATCTCATGAAAAAAAGAACAAATGATAAATATAATAACACAGCGCAACTTGACATGCAGGATCGCCATGCGATACCACCGTCCGACATCAACGGCGCTAGCAGAACACTAGTTAATGTGAAGCTCGATTTAGTCGACCATCCATCACACTATAATTACGGTGATTATGAAACGATTGATGTAATTGAAGATTGGAATCTAGATTTTAATTGCGGTAACGCCATTAAGTATATCTCCAGGCACATGCACAAAGGCACAGCCGTGAAGGATATTGAGAAGGCAATTTGGTACCTTGAGCGTAGATTAAACAATTTGAGGAAAGGATAACAATGAAAAATGCTAAATCATTTGATGATGTGCTACTAGTACCCAAGTACAGTGAAATTCGTAGCAGGTCTGACGTTGACACCGGGTCAGCGCTTGATGAGGAAATAGAATTTACCCTCCCTGTTATATCCAGCCCCATGGACACAGTCACTGAACAGTCTATGGCCATGGCCATGAATAACGCCGGCGGCTTGGGGATCATACATAGGTATAACTCTGCTCAAGAGCAAGCTAAGATCGTCTTTGACACGTACACTTCGGGGGTCAAGCATGTGGCTGCAGCAATAGGCATGACTGGAGACTATTTGAACCGCGCAGATTTACTCGTCGATGCCGGCGCCAACATACTTTGTATTGACGTCGCTCACGGGCACCATGTTATGATGGAAGATGCGCTGGCTAGTTTAAGAAGAAGATTCGGACAAGATGTGCACCTCATGGCTGGCAATGTCGCGACACTAGAAGCGTTTGATGATCTTGTTTCTTGGGGTGCCAACTCTGTTCGTGTTGGTATTGGCGGTGGCTCTATCTGTTCTACCAGACTAGTCAGTGGCCATGGTGTGCCTACGTTACAAAGTGTGATTGACTGTGCTAGAACTGCACACGAGGTGCCTATTATAGCTGACGGCGGATTTAAAACTAGTGGTGATATCGTAAAAGCCTTGGCCGCAGGGGCAGACTTTGTGATGTTAGGCTCGATGTTGGCCGGAACTACAGAGACGCCTGGCCCGGTCATTTCCGAAGCCCGGGGACACAAGTACAAAGCCTACAGAGGCATGGCTTCGCGCGCCGCACAAAAAGATTGGAGAGGGAAATCCTCTACACCGGAGGGAGTGTCTTCCACCGTTGCGTACCGTGGCCCGGTCACAGACGTTTTAAACGATATTGCCGGCGGAATTCGAAGTGGCTTATCCTACTCAGGTTGCAGAACTGTTAGAGACCTTCAACTGAGGTGTGAGTTCACTACACAAACTTCGGCCGGCCGAAATGAGTCTGCAACTCACATACTGTGGAGAGACAAATGACTGATGAGGGTCCTAAAACCGAAGAAAGAAAAAAAATAATGTTTTATGATACCGCGGATCGTCAGGCCAAATTAAGAATTAGGTGTCAGTACGACGGCCTTAATCAGTCGCAGTTTTTCCGCTTTATGCTGACTGGCTATATCGAGAGTGATCAACGAGTGCTGGATTTTTTGGATTCTTGCAAAGAAAAGAGCGGAATACAGGGAAAAAACAAGCGCGCAAAGATGAACCAGCTACATAGGCTAGCTAATGAAAGTAAAGATAAATTTTCATTAAAAGAAGAAGAAATTAAAACAATATTTGACATGTTAGAAATGGAGAATGATTTATGAAAAACTGTTTGCAAACTTGTAAAAAATTAAACGTTGCTTGCCCGATTAAAGAGTGCAGGTATTGGATCTCATACGAGCAAGAACACAACTGCACTTTTGAGACCGTTGAACAAAACGGCGCGCTTACTTTAAGAGAGGCCGCTGAGCGACTGGGCATAAGTTTTGTCCGGGTTAAGCAGATACAAGATTCTGCTTTAAAAAAAATAGGTCATTTATTAAAAGACTAAGCTATTTAACTTGTATTGCTAAAATACATTTCAAGGAGAAATTTAAATGAAAAAGCAGCTCTTAAACGAACAAGAAATCCGTAAGTTCATGAAGTTCGCTGAAATTGGCAGCTTAGCTGACGGTGTCATCGATAGACTTGACGAAGGCGGCATGATGTACAAAGACGATGAAGAAGACCACATGAGAGAAGGTGGCATGATGTACAAAGACGATGATCCCGAGGGCGCCCTAGGCGCTGCCGGCGAAGGCGAAGGCGAAGAAATGGGCGGAGATATGCCGCTTCCTCCCGAAGGCGCTGAGGATGCCGGCCTGGGTGACGAGCCGGCCGGCACCCCTGAAGAGAAACTCAAGTCAATCCTCCAGGCCATGGCCGATGAGGCCGCGAAACAAGGTATTGATGTTGAGGTCGCCGGCGGAGAAGAGGGTATGGGTGATGAAGCCCCGCCGATGGACGAACCGGCAGATGACCCCGCTGCACTAGATGCAGGTGGAGAGGAGCCACCCATGGGCGATGAAGCTCCCATGGGCGATGGAGCCGGTTTAGAGGCTGGTGGTGAAGAGGACGCTGAAGACGAACTTGAGGAAGATGTCTTCCTTGAAGACGACAGCGACCTTGTCAACGAAGTTGCGCGTAGAGTAGCTAGTAGGCTCATGTCTGCAAAACGCTCGAATTCGCGGAGACCGCGCAGAAGAAAGTAGTGTATTAAGTTAGCAAGCTGTTTTATAAGGCAGGGATTCATTCCCTGCCTTTTTTTTTAAAGGTGGTATTAAATGGATTTTAGTTTAGCATTGATGATGTTTTTTGGTGGGGTAATATCTCACATGTTTGCAATTAAGATATTCGGAACTTACTCAAAAAGTGCCTCATATCGTATTACTTTTATAAACTGTATCGCACTTTTAAAGTTTATAGACGGCATGGCCCAGGATTTGTTAAAGTCGATCGACCCAGATGAACGATTAAATATAGAGGCTGCGTTTGAACACTGGAGACAGTTAGCGCTATTTTCTCTCAAGAACTCCGTCAACGACCAGATGTGGCGTCAAACATCTATAGCAGACTGGAGGTTGGCCATGAAAATACTGGCCGAGGTTGAAAAAATAGAAAAGGAGAACAAGATTGTTTAGAAGATTTAATGATAAAACTAAGGAAGGCCCATCGGCCCCGGGGCCTGAACTAAACCCTATTTCAGGTCAAACAGAGTTGAGGGTGACAGGTGTTTATGGAGACATTAGCGAGGATCGATGTTGTGACACCATGTATGGTCTCCTCGCGCTTGAAAGCACGAGCAGGAGCTTAATTGTATCCGGTGGTACTGAAGAAGAACCAGAATACGAGGAAATTGTACAGCCAATACATTTTTATGTTTCGACCCATGGAGGTCACGCGACGGAGATGTTTGGTTTATACGATACCATGAGAATGATAAGAGAGGGCACCCCCATACATACTTATGGCGTGGGCAAAGTTATGTCTGCCGGCGTACTTCTGCTCGCCGCTGGAACACCCGGGCAGCGTAGGATTGGCGCAAACTGTAGAGTTATGATTCACGGTGTCGCGGCGGGACAGTCAGGCCACATAGCAGACATGGAGAATGAATTTGCCGAGACAAAGCTGACACAAAAGATGTATATACAAGCGCTAGCTTCAGAGACGAATATGGAAGAAAAATACATCAAGAAGATGGTTGATAAGAGAACAAACATTTATTTCGACGCCGAAGAAGCCGTAAAATTGGGAATTGCAGATATTATTTTCTAATTATATAGAGGTGTTTTTATGAATGAAAAAGAATTACAATATATTAAAAAAAACTATTTTGAAGATAAAACTAGTTTAAGTCTTATTTTCGAAATGATTGAAAAGGTCCGCGGAAGCCTTAACGAACGCGGCGAACCAACAAAGGGAAGAGATATAACTCTTAGACTGCCAATAATTCGCATATCTGAAAAGATGTGGGGCACAGAAGGCACAAAAGATAGAGAGATTATACAAAGTCTTTTGTCGAAAATTGTCGCCAAGGGTGGCAATTTAACTGAAAAAATACAATATATTAATGAATTTATCGAGAACCCGCCCGAGACAGATGATGTATCGGAGATCCTCTCGCACATTGTACTTTTGGACACATTAAC
>TARA_R110000824_G_scaffold41627_9_pt1 | contig 21541 bp, 15 predicted proteins | sample TARA_R110000824 | Tara Oceans TARA_R110000824 (sample SAMEA4397747) | marine metagenome | biome: Polar Biome; feature: [MES] marine water layer (ENVO:01000295) within the mesopelagic zone...; material: water (ENVO:00002006), including particulate matter (ENVO:01000060) such as......
TAACTGGCTTATCTAACTGATTCCTTCTGCCTCCGGAAATAGCGCAATGGATTACTATATCAATTTTATTTTTTCTAAAGTAAGCATCAACAGCTTTTTCATCTAAAACATTTAAAGTATGCCTGTTTGTTTTATATAAAATATGGTTTGTATTCTTTTCAAGCCAACCTATTAGTTCTCTAGCTACAAAACCACTAGCACCGGTAACTAAGATTTTCATTGCTTAGCTTCATTACTTTCTGATTTTTTAGTTGTTCTCGGTGTTGCACTATGATTTGGAGTTGCTTGGTTCTCAACTCGTAAGTCTTCATACTTCCAACTAGAATCACCAAGTAACTTTTCTAACTCTTCTTCTTTGATTGCATAAAAGTTTTCTTCTGCTGGAAATACTCCACTCTTTACTTCATCTCTGTATTGTTCAAGTGAACTCTGTATCAATTGGCCGGCTTCACAATACCTTTTAACAAACTTAGATTTAAACTCCCAAAATAATCCAACCAAGTCGTGCAGTATAACTAACTGCCCATCAACCTTATCACCAGCACCTATGCCATATACAGGTATTGATAATTCTCTAGCAATCATCTCGGCTGGTTCAGTTGGCATAGCTTCTAATAATAGAAACGAGCACCCAGCGTCTTCAAGTGCTCGAGCTTGTTTCAATACTATCTCTGCACTCTTCGCGGTCTTACCTTGAACTTTGTATCCACCCATTTTAGCTCTTGTATGCGGTGTTAATCCTAAATGACTCATAACCATAATTCCCGCATCAGCTATCGCCTGGACTCTATCTACCATCGCACCTTCAACCTTTACACAATCCATACCAGCTCTGATGAATCTACCAGCGTTCTCAACTGCTAATTCATTCGATGATTGATATGACATATAAGGCATATCACCGATTAGAAATGCATTACTTGCACCACGAGCAACTGCTTCCGCGTGTATAATCATCATATCCATAGTTACTGGTATTGTTGTTTTGTATCCGTGTGTTGTCATTCCACAAGAATCGCCAACAAGTATCGCATCCACTCCAGCTTTATCTGCTATCATAGCCTGGGGATAATCATATGCTGTAACTAATACAGATTTCTCACCCGTTCTTTTGTGTCTTCTTAATTTTAATATCGTTGTTTTTGTTTTACTATCTGCTGGCATAATTGCCCCCTATTTATCTGCTTTTAATGTAACCCAACCTTTAGAATTATCTCTGCGCTCTACCATATCTACAATCATATTTTCTTCCAATTCTGAATCTGTCATGTATGGTGACATGTCTTCTAAAGGATTTCCAAATTCCAATTTAGGGGTTAATTTTTGGTTAACATCTATCATTACTTCACATAACACTGGACCATTATGTGATATTACTTCTTCTATTTCTTTATCTAAATCACTATCAATATTAATAACAACTGAATGTATTCCATAAGCTTTAGCCACTTCTGAAAATTTGGGTGAGGAGTAATCCTTGCCCTCAGTAGCTATATATCTTGAATCAAAATACGCATCTTGGAATTGTTTTATTATACCATAACATTCATTGTTCAATATAAAAATCTTTACTGGTAAATTATAATGTTTAATAGTTTGTAACTCTTGAATATTCATCTGAAACCCGCCATCACCATCTATACAAATGATAGGTCTATCAGAACCAATACTAGCTCCTATCGATGCTGGTAAAGCATATCCCATAGATGAATTTCCAAAATTTGAAAACATTCTTTGTTTTTCTTTAACATTGATACTCTGCATAGACCAAACTAAATTACCACCCTCATCTGGTATTATAATTGAATTATCTGGAAGATGTTTATCTAAAACTTCTAAAAATTTATAAGAGCTTAAAGATTCATTATTCTCATATTTGTCATATGTTTTTGTTTTCCATTCTTTTATTTTGCTATCCCATTCCGATTCTAATTCTTTTGGCATAACTACATCTAAAAATTTATTTAAGAAATCCTTAACATCGTGAATTATAGGTAAATCTATATTCAATCCTCTACCTTTAAAAACTTCATTTCTATCAATGTCAACCATTACTTTTTTAGAATGTCTTGAAAATAACTTTAAGTCTCCACCAGTTTGTCGAGTATCTAGTCGTGAGCCTAATATAATAAGTAAATCACAATTCTGTACTGTGAAGTTAGCACCTCTACTACCATAGACACCAATATCTCCAACAAATTGTGGATGGTCGTGTGGTAGTAAATCAAATCCGCCCCAAGATACTACAAATGGAATATTTGTGGTTTCTATCACGTCCCTTACTAACGGAATTGCATCGGCTAATCTTATTCCATTACCCAATAAGAATAATGGTCTTTCAGATTCTTTTATCATATCGTTTAATTCTAAAATATTAACATCTATATCATGTGATTGAACAATATCATTATTGTCAACCACCGTATCTGAAAAATCTTCAACATCAGTAGTTTGAATATTAACAGGTATGTCAATTAATGCCGGACCAAATCTACCATCTGTCATTGACTTTATAGCAGTTTCAAGTTTATATTTAACTTCATCAACAGAAGTTATCTTTGTACAGTATTTTGTAAATTCTTTAAACATAGGAATAACTGATGTTTCTTGGAATCCTAATTGTCTTGGATTCATATCTATAAAATCTGATGATTCATTAGTACTTACTTGACCAGTTATAAACAAACAAGGAACGGATTCAAACCAACAACCACATAATCCATTCATAAGATTTTGTGCTCCAGGACCACTTGTCGTCAACACAACACCAACTCTGCCACTTGACCTATAATAAGCTTCTGCGGCCATTGCCGCGGATTGTTCATGTTGAAAACAAAAATATCTAATTCCCTCTTTTGTGCCTATGTAATCAACAGTTGGAGCAATAGCACCGCCAGTAACAAAGAAGAATGTATCTAATCCGTTGTTTACTAAATAATCTATTATAACCTTATTCACTTTTACCATATAAAATTATCCTTGTAGTAGGCTACAATTTCTCCAATCTCATTATCAAAATTTGCGGCAGGGCTCCACCCCAACGATCGTAATTTTGAATCGTCGATTGAATATCGAACATCTGCACCAGGCCTAATGAAGCTAAAATCTACATATTGTTCTATGCTTTCTGAATGATTTTTATTAAAAAAACAATTTAAAATCTTACGGACGGTTTCTGTGTTTTTTTGCTCAAACGCGCTTGAAATATTATAAATCTCATTAACCTTACCGCTTTCAATAATAGAAACTATTGCAGTTGCAGTATCTTTAGCGTGTAACCATATTCTAGTGGGGTCGCCGCTTTCGTGTAAAGGTATTTTTCTATTTGTTTTTAAAAACTTACAAACTTTAGGAATTAATTTTTCCGTATATTGCCCAATTCCATAATTATTAGTAGGTCTGACGATTACATATGGTACTTCATACGTTCGGTTCCATGCTAAAATAAGTTGATCTGCTGCTGCTTTAGTGGCTGAGTAAGGGTTGCTTGGTTTTAACAGGTCTTTTTCAGTATGTGCTCCTTCTACTATATCCCCATACACCTCATCTGTACTAAAGTGTAAAAGTACTGGCATTTTATAGTGCTTTCTCTTTCGAATCAATTCAAGTAAATTGTGAACGCCGTGTATGTTTGAATGAACAAAAACATCACTCTGTACTATAGAATTATCTACGTGTGTTTCTGCAGCGGTGTTGATAATATAATCACATTCATATAGCCAGTCTAAGTCGCATATATCTTCTTGTTCAAAGGCAAAATTTTCATATTTAGTAAATTCTGAAAGCATTTCTTTATTGGCTGCATAGGTCATTTTGTCGACTCCGCGAACATACCAGCCCTTATCTAAACATGCTCTTGTTACATATGCTCCAATGAAGCCCAAGCACCCTGTTACGTAAACTATTTTCATATCCATTTCTCCATAAACTGATTGACCGCATCGCCTACATATGAAATTTTTTCCCTATTCAATACAGGAGATGTTCCTAAAAAAAATGTATCTGTTGTTGCTTTTTTTGCATTAGGAAATTGTTTTATAACGTCTTCACTTTTCATTAAATGTGAATAAGCTGGTTGTAGCAGTAGACTGCCACCAAAATATTGTCTTGTTTGTATTTTTCTATCCTCTAAAAAGTTACATATGTCCCATCGGGTAAATGGTGCACCGTCCTTTATTGTCAAAGGAAAAGCAAACCAACTCGGATCTGCTTTTGCAGTAGCTCTTGGTAAATAAAAATACTCTTCATATTTTTCAAATATTTTCATATACCTTTTATAATTTCTTCTTCTAATATTATTAATTTTTGATAATTTATCCAATTGAGCCAGACCCATTGAAGCCTGTAATTCAATCGGTTTCATATTGTATCCAATTTCACTATACACATATTTATGATCAAAAACATATTCAGGTAATGTTGGCAGCCAACACGAAAATCGATTTTTACATGTGCCATTCTTTAATAAATTTGCTTTTTGGCCAGTGCAATAGCAATCTCGACCCCATTCTCTAAAGCTTCTAACTACCTTTTCTTCTGCTTCATTAGATGTAGCTACGAAACCACCTTCACCCATAGTAATGTGATGTGCCGGGTAGAATGAGCAGCTGGCCATATTCCCAAAACTTCCTAGTGGCACTCCATTGTAAGTCGAACCTAACGCATCACAGCAATCTTCCAATAAAATTAAATCATACCTTTTTACAACTTCCATTAATCTATCCATATTTGGAGGATTACCCAGAACATGTGCAAAGGTAATTAATTTAGCGCCTGACTGTTGAATTACTTTTTCTATCATAGTTAAATCGAGGTTTAAAGTATTTAACTCTATGTCTACAAAAACTGGTTCGAATCCGACTTGTAAAATAGGGTTAAGTGTAGTTGGAAATCCCGCCACTGGTGTAATAACTTTTGTGCCTTTAGGAAAGTTATATAGTTTTTTTGATGCCATAGAAGCCATCATTAGTAAATTAGAGCTGGAACCACTATTTGTTAAAACGCCATATTTTTTATTAAACAGTGGCGGGAACTTGTTTTCAAACTTTATAGCATCTGAGCCCAACACCAGCCACTCTCCCAATAGAGACTTAATCGATCGAACATATTCGTCAGATGTAAAATATGGGCCGGCATATTGCACCCAATCTTCTCCCGGCCTCCACTTTCGTTGTGAATGCTTCTCTATAATGTATTCATCAACTAAAGTTAAAATTTCTTGTAGCTTATCGTTCATACGATTGCATTCCACTTTTCAGCATATTTTGTTAATTCTGTATTTTCAATTTTAACAGCATTTTTATCCCATTCGCGATTTCGCCTGTCGAACCAGTCGTCATACTGTTGCACCATTGGCCCATCAGCATTATCAATATCAATAAATTTTTTATAAATTTGAGTTTTTTCTATCAAACGTTTTTGACTTCTAATGTGCCCCCAGTGAAACATTAATACTTTTGGAACAAACATACAATTTTCACTTGATATGTCAATTAAATCATGCATTTGACCCGTTGCCCTTTTTGTACTTTTAAACAATCGATATTGATAATCTGAAGGTACTGGCTGTTTGTGGTAAATATCTTTTTGAAAATTAATTCGATCAAAAACGCCTAAAGTTTTATTTTGCTTTTCTAATAGCTTAACAACTTGATCCATACTCCATGGACTAAAAAGAATTTCATCAGCGTCTAAACTCAACATCCACTCTTTTGTACTTTTTTTAAAAATAAAATTTATTTGATTTTGATGTGTATCAAAAGCCCGAGTATATAAGTTTATTCTATCCCGATACTCATTTAAAATACTTGTTGTTTTATCTGAACTCTGCCCGCTATCCACAACATTTACTTCTTCAAAATGCTCAACACACCACTTAATTGTTCTAGGGAGACAATCGCTAGATTGATGGACTCGCATACAAACTGAAACATTTTTATTTTTTTTCATTTAAATATTTTTTTTAAACACTTGTCAAATCTAGTTAAAGTATCTATTTTTTCCTGTTCAATAACCATTAAGTTTCCTTGTTGCTCCCATTGATGTACAAAAATGGGGTCTGCTGGGTCGTTGTCAAAATTTGCCATCTCACCTACGTAATTGTTTTTCCAAACTATAGTAGGTATTTTAGCAAATAACGAGAAATTCTTGCCCCAAGTATCTGCACCGATCATTAAATCGCTACCTTTAATTAACTCCATTTGTTCCCACAAAGATAAATGTGTATAATTTTCTTCTTTAGAAACAGAATAATTTTTAATATCGTCAGGAGTACCTAAAATACATGGGCTTATGTTGTGCTCCCTTAACATATTTAATATTGATTGCCAGTACTTGGGCTCGATACAAACGTGCTTACTAGGATGGCCTCCTTTACCACTTCCTGAAGGTTGTATGCACACCTGTAAATCTCTAACCTTGACCTGTGAGACTTCATCTGTCCAGGAAACCTGTGTTAAATTAAAATCATTAAAAATATGATAATCTGCCCATTTCATATAATTTAATGCAGGGGGCAAGTGTCCAGTATACTCAGCATGTGTCATAGTTTGTGCCATAGCCAAATAATCAGCAATATTTGGTAAAACTAATTTACGATTAATTTTTTTAAAACTACCTAACAACTCAGTAATAATTTTAGGATCATTTGCGTAACTTAAAAAAGTAATTTGCTCTTCTTCGTCATAGCAAGAAGACAACGCATAAAAAACATCTCCAATACCGCCAATGTGTATACAAAATTTTCCTAATGCCGTAATATTATTTAACATCTAAGTGAGTGCTTCCTTTGACTTATAACCTTTTTGCTTTTATAACTTTTTTGCTTTTATAAACTTACCAAAATGCTCTTCAACTGCTTCAATTGTTAGTCCATCAAAGCATTTCTCCTGATTAGGGGGTACAAACATTGGCCCATCTGTTCTGAAAAAGAATTTATGCTTTGTGCCGACAAATTCATTATCTGCTGTTACTTCATAAATATCGCCTTTTGGGTATGTCTTAGAAGGCACTGCAGCACCTGCAACTACGAAACAAGGAACATCAAAAGTTGCGCAAACATGCATTACTCCGTTGTCTGCTCCTATGTAAGCAGCAGCATGCTGACAATACTGTAAAAAATCATTAAAACTGCCGTCTGTTTTAATTGAATTTTCAAATAAATGATAGTTTGGATTTTGAGCTGTTTCTACAATTTGATAACCCATTTTTTGAATAATTTTACCCAGACGTTTCCATCCTGCTACGTCCCACTCCTTACCTTGCCAGCCTGAACCCTCATTGCATAAAACAACATAATTTCCAGAAAGATTAGGTTTCTTTGATTTAAAAGTTAATTGTGGTTTTTTAACATCTTTTTCTTCAAGCCCCACAACGTCGCAATATCCCCCAATAAATGTAACATCAGGCCTTGATTCATAGGCGAGGTCCAAATCAAATTTTAATTCAAAATCATCCGTCCATGCGTCGACCTCTTTTACATCTAAATCTCCGTCCTCTGTTTCAACAATATTTTCAATTTTTGGAGGCTCTGAGCTTAACACATCGTGTAAAATAGCACTTTCTTCAATTTCAACAACCTCATCCACTCCTTCAAAATATCGTACCACATCGGTGCAACCTCTTGAATTTCCTGCAAAAAATGTTACATGCGCATTATTATATTTTTTCTTTAGTTCTCTTACGATAGGCTCTGTTTGAATTACATCCCCCAGGCCTATTGTACGCTTAATTGCAATCCTCTTAGGTTGATAGTCTTTTATAAGCTCGCGAACTTTATTATTATAGCCTTCCATTTGGAAGTTTCCGATAAGCGTTGGGAATTGCTTGTATGTTTCTGACTTACCTGAATCAAGCTCTAATACTTTTTCTCGAACATCTGTGTGGTCACGTGCTGGTTGGGCAATGACATTTGCGCCGGGAGGATCTACATATTGCACTAGTGTAATTTCTGAAGGAACTACGCCCTTGACATCATTATCTGTCCATGACTTTAGCAGCATGCCAGGAACTAAGACTTCTACTTCGTCCTTTTTAACGAGCATTGATTCCCAATCAGGTTTTACTTCAATTTTATGACAAATTTCATCTATAATAATATCTTCAATTTTAGGTGGATTATCTATTCTCCAGCCCATTGCATTTAAAAACTCCTGAGGACGACTACGGTCTCTTTTTTCAATATGGCTTAAAGACCACCCAATCTTTTTATCTCTTCGAAATTCTTCCAAATGAGCTTCGATGTGATGAGGATACCAAACGATGTTGCCACAAGTTTTATAAAAAACAAGCTCGCCTACTGCAGATTCCTGTCCCATTGAAATTAAATCTGGTCCGGGATTGGCTTCTAAGAATCGAACATGGTGCTCAGTTTTATTCCATTTATCTTGCAGCTCTTCCAAGTCAAGTCTGGGTAGGGTGACAATTAAAATGTCTAAATTCTTATATGTCTGTTCATTGATCACTTGTGTAAGAAAATGATCAATTTGTTCTGGAGGAGATGCTTCTCCCAGAATTACTACTGAAACCAAAGGATTATTATCCATGAAACTCCTTATATTTTAATTATACGTTCTAATTTCGTCTGTGTTCTTTTTAATATGTCATTTTTAACTGTTAAAATACAGTTACTGTATTCCGTCCAATCAATCATAAAATTTTTATCTAAAATTCCATTATTTTGTAACTTAACAACTTCATTAAGGGCATTTACAGAATATAACGTGTTAGTATCTTTCTTACGGTGTACGCGAATAGTATTTACAACAACTTGATCAAAAATAACTGACTTATTGATTTCAATGTTATATGTTAAAATTAGATTTTGCTCTGCCGCGATTTCGCGTAATACAAAAATCCGATCATTTAAAATCACATACGCCTCTTGAATCAATGCAATCGTATTTAATAGTTCGCTACGCGTTATAAAAGTAGCTAACAAACAACTATTCATTTGTAAATTCTTTCATTATTACTTATATAGCTCGCTGCCTTTGCTGCTGTCAATATGTTTACTTTTTATTTCAGTATACCTCTTTACAGGAGCATCTAGACCGCAAATAATAGTATAAACACGAAGAACTTCTCTATTATCTTCGTAAATACCTCTGTGAATTGTCGCCTTACCGGTCAATTGTGCTAACGTATCAAACCCATACTCAATGTATTCCATGAGCCCGGCAACGCTTGCAAACATTTCTTTTCCGCCTACTACAATACAACCCGCTACTTTAGCAGTAGATAAATCAAACCCGTCGGCCAACAATGTTTTCTCTAGATTACTCCTTACGGCCTTACTAATGTCTGTTTCATTGCTTATTTCTTTTACAGTAGTAACTCCCATTATCATATGACCGCCCGAAGTTAAAATAGTTGTATAATCAGTTGGGTCTAAAGACGTGTATTGTGAGTTTTGATTCGCTAAAATATTAAAAATATTAAATAGCCCAGCAACCGTGGAGTTAATTGTAGGCCAAAATTTTGCTACCGGTACAGATTTGTACATATTTCTAATTTTATTATTATCAATAATAATCGTAGGAGAAATAAATCCTTTTTCAGCATATTCGGATATTCTTTCTGCTACATGCATTGAATTTTTTGCAACCTTTGGCGATGCAGACTCACCTTCTGTTGGCAGGGTCATAATTACACCTACTTTTTTATCAACATTTTCAGTGCCGATATAACTTAAATATTTCTTTGCAACTTCAATTAAAGCGAATGATGATCCTGCACCTGAGCCGCCTCCTGCGCCAAAACAGATAAAAATATGCTCTGTTTTTTGACCAAGAATTTTTCTCATAAGATCATAAATTTCCTGTTGATATTTAATTGCAGCATTTTCACCTCTGTCCATGTTTTTACCAGCGCCGCCCTGGCCAACATCTAAAACAAATTTTTGATTCTCTGGTATGTCCACGGTCGATAAATCATTTGCTGCCGTATTTAAACATAACGTTTTTTTATATCCTAACTTGTAAAATTGTTCTGCTATTCTTCCTCCTGCTTGTCCGGAGCCTATAAAAGCATAATCAATCGCACCACCATGATCATTTTGTATCTGATCCTGCTCTTCTTCCGGAACCTCATATTCTTCCAAGTCTAATACTGGAATTTCAAACTCTGGAGTTATATTTTCTTCTGACATTATTGTTCTCCTGTCCATTTTTTAATTTCTTGTTGAGCAAACACTTCGGCCTCATGCTCATCAGGATGGTGGTGATACCACTCGTCTTCTTTACCTGGGTTTTTAGCCTGAAACTCTGCTATTTTTTGTTCATAAGCACTTTTAAATTCATTTAAATTATCTGTTTCTTTATTTTTTAGAACGTGCTTTATCTCATGCAAATAACTTAATAAAAAATCTTTTTTGTCTGTTACGTTGTGGGGGTTTACGTATATGATATTATTATCAAAATTATAGTGGGCCTTAATATAATCATCATTCGTAAACTGCAACTGTGGTTCTACCTTATAAAATTCATTAATGTTAGTTAAGTTTATATTAGATAACATTTTTTCAATAACACTTAAAACTTCTTTATTAATACCAGTTTTTTCATCAAATTCAACTGTTTCTTCAACATCTTTTTTATTATCTGAAATGTTTTTTTTATCTAGATCTTTAAACTCCATATCATCTGTATCTGAAAAGTTCATTGCTCTGCCTGCAATTTTTTGCTTTTCCTCTTGTGACCCTGCTCTTTGTATATAATTGTTAACAAACCCTGTGCCGTTATTTCGCCTTGCGCCATCACCAGTCATTTTTGCTTGTGTATTTTGTGCTGCAGGTCTACTATGGATATCGTGAGCATCAATTGCATCTGATTTATCTGATTTTTCTCTTGCTGGCTGATCTACTCCTGCGGGAGAATTTATTCCAGGCTCATTGTCCCAGTGGACTTTTCGTTTCCCTCTTTGCTCGGGAGGTAATGTTCCTCCGCTTGATGTTATTTGCCCACCATAAGAGCCTGTATTAAATTCTACAATATTAATCTCTTTTGATTCTTTGTCAGCAGGCGCTATCATCCTCTCGATCCCAAGTAAAGTGTCTAATGCTGTTTTTAAGCTATCATAAGATTTCTTTGCTGCATCACCAACAGCCTTAGTGTCCTCTTTTGCTTGTCTAATTTTGTCCCGTTGTTCTTCTGTTACTCTTAAGCTAGCTCCAATAACTGATTCTACGAATGCTTCTGCATTTGGCCCATAGCCTATACCGACTTGCTTTGTTCTGTCTTCTGAATTAAAAACTCTATTTTGAGGGTGTCTTTGTTCAGTATCATTGAATTTACTCGAAGACATAACTCCTTGTAATACAATAGAAATCTCTTTAAATGCCTGTTCATCAGGTACCGCGATAAATATATCCAAATCAGAAGAACCGTCTTCTAAAGCAGTACCTAGCGCCTTAGAACCAATTACAATTGGTTCTCTGTGTACTAATTCTTTAATTTGATCTAACCATACTTTCTCATCTTCAGTAACTTCTGCTTTGTCATTGTGAATTTTTACTAGTTGATCAATATCATCCTCAAGCAAATTTAGTCCATCTGTTGAGGCACCATCAAAAGCATATTTCACTCGTTCTCTCTCATCTGGGTGCCAATCTAGTGCAAACTGATCGGCTGTGTATGGGAACGAACCTGACGAAGGTCTGTTGACATACTTTGTTTTGTAAGCCATGTCTGTTCCTGTAGGCAAATCTTCGAGCAGTGGTGCGTGTCCCCCTACTACCCACTCTAAAAACTGATACCTTGCACTACGAGAATATTTTAATTTAACTAGTTCCGAATTAATGTACTGTATTAACTTTGCTTCGCTTTTTAACTCTTCTAAACTAGCCGATTTTAACATCTGCTTTAAAATTTCTAATTGCTCAGCTTCGTTCATTCCGAAGAGCAAAGTATTTCCTTTTTCCTCTGGAGGGTCTCCAATTGCGACTTGATTTAACTCATTGGCAATTGCTTTTAGAACTTTATTCATTTGCCTCTGAGTGCCTTTAAAAAATTCATTATATGTATCCACATCACCATAAAACCTAACTAACTTACCAATTTGTATATATGCTTTTTTAGATTCAGGCTCTTGTTTAATTTTATTAGCAACGTGATCCTGTAAGGTCCGAATTAAATAATCATACTTATCTTCATCATGTGCAAACTGTTTACGCAACCGGGGAGCCACTCCAGCGACGATTTTATAATAAAAATCGATAATTTTTTGAAGAAGTCTATAAATTTCTCCACGATCTGGCTCTTCTCTCTCTACTTCAGGCTCTTCAACATTAATAGGGGTCCTATAGTCAGATTTGCCTTTTTTTGTAGACTCACCTGAATTCTTCCACCAGTGGAGAACTTCTTTACTCTTTATTAAGTCTTGTTTATTACTATATCTCATCTTTATAAATAGTTTTCAAATCGCATAAATCTTCATAGTTCTTTCCTGTTTGAACGAGCACTGGAAATAAAATTTGCTGTTTATAGATATTAGGAATGGCGGCATCCGTCATTACTTCTTGTATAATTTTTAATATCGTATCTAATTCATTTTTTTTACAGTCAAATACAATAGAGTCATGTACTGCTAAAATAATCTTTGACTCTAGTTTTTGCAACCTGATCTTTTCTTGTACTAGATAAAGAGCTCTTAAACAAATATCAGCTGCCGTACCTTGCACTAAATTATTAAAAGCTTTGGTTTGGAATAAAGTATTATCATTAAAAAATCGTTTTCTCCCGAAAACATTAATTTGTTTTTTTATTTGTCGGGCAAGAACAGTGACTTCTTGAATTTTTATACCCAAAAGAGGATAAAGCTCACTAATGTCTGCTGCATGCTTATGAACAAAGCCTCCGTAGATTGCTGAGAAATTGATAATTTTTGCCTTTTCTCTTTCTTCGTGGGAAATATTAGTCTTCTTAAATAACTTTTGTGCTGCCTTTGTATGAATGTCTGTTTCAGTTAAATCTTTTTCGCCAGATATTGCTAGTGCTAACCTTAACTCCATTGCATTCCAATCAGAAACTACGATCAAGCCATCGGGAAAACGACTCTCAAAACAGCGTTTAAGGCCAACTCCTTTGGGTAATGTTTGTAAACTTGCTCCTCCTATACCTACAACTCTTCCAGTAATAGTTCCCGTAACATCTAGATATTGCTTTAGTCTGTTTAACTTAACTTCTTTTAAAATACGATTACAAATACGTTTATATTTATTTTTTGAATTTTTAGAGTACTCTAGCAGCACGTCGGTATTAATAGCAACTTCATTTTTTCTTATAACGCTTAAGACTTGCTTGGCTTTTAACAAATGTCTATAAAATTGCCAATCTTTTTGTGTAAAATGTTGATATATATTTTTTCCTAGTTGCAAGTAAATTTTAGACCTTAGATGGAGATCTTCCATCCATACATAATATGGTATCTGATCTTTTCCTCCGAGACTTCTTTGTAAAACTTTAATTTGATTGTTATTATAAGATTCATTTGTAAATCTATCAACCATAGTTGATAGATCGGGCTGTTTGATGTTATAATAGCAATAATACATTAAGGATAAGTCCAGTGTATTATCTAAATTAGTTTGATTAGTATCCCACGTAAATACTTGTTTATCTTTATTGTTCCACTCAAATAAATTAAAAATTTGTGTTTTAATACTGCCATCTCTATCATAACTAATCGCAGTATATTTTACATTATTATAATAGCCAGTGGCTATTCCAACCTTATCAGAAGGAATATCATTGACAGTACTTACATTTAAATTTTGAAAAACTCGTAACATTTATACTAGTAATTTAACAAAAAGTTACCAACTTATAACTACTATATGTCGATAGAAACTTTAAATGTCATTGGGATTGTAGTTGATTTTTTTAGTGGTTGACCTAATTTTCCAATAGCAAGAAGTTCATTGTCATCACTATACAAGCCTACGCCAGTTACATAAGGTTGAAATTCGCCTACAAAAACAGACGATGATAAGCTCGTTGTTGCCAGTGTAGATCCATCTCCTCCATAAGTAAGAGTTGTGTCTCCCATTGAAGATTCTTCTGATTCGCCTATGAGAGTTTTTGGGAGTTTATAAATATAATTATACCCATAACTAGCGCTGCCACCTTCTGCAGTTGTTAAAAATGCGCTTGGGTTGAGAGAAAAGTTTAACTCATCTGGATTTATTTTACAAGTAAAGTGTAACACGTTTATTAAAACCTGCGAGTTAAAACTTACCGTAAAAGGCCCTCCATTACCTGAAGCAAACTGTGGCCCTCCAATATAAGTAACAGCAGATGCAAATGAGCTCAAGGCATTATGGCCATTACTGTCATTAGCTGAGCTTGAGATGATTCCTAATAACCCCTCATCATTAAAGAAAAACCCAGAAACCCCTCTAGAGTCCAATACCTTGTTATTATATTTAAAATAAGGGTTAGGAAAAATTTCTACATCTTTACCAAAAATTGAAGATGTTACACTAGAAGATAAAATAAACTCCTCGGTATATGATGATCCTACTGCATCTTTTTTTCCAGTCAATGCTAACGTTTGCGGTGCGACACCTTCACCATACCGATTTTTAGGGATTGTAAACAATAAGATCCCTGAAGCTGCTGCTGTTAAACTCGGATAAGTATCTGTTGGGTGTCCTTGCGTTGCTGTGGCTGAACTAACGGGTCCATCAGTACTAGCGGAGGCACCTATGTTGTATTTTTGCAACACTTCTATAAATTGTTGTCCGTATGCGGAGGTAGTAATTCCAGGAATATTATCATTTTTTCCTGTTGTAATTATAAAACCAGCGCTGGCAACGGCCGAATTACTCACATAAGATACATATTGATTTAATTCTACAACGGTAATAACAGTGTCGTTTGGCGTCAGCTCTTTGTACGAATTATTAATCTCTAATGGTAGCTTTTCTTTATAGCTCAAAGGGTAACTCATTAGGAACCACCACCCATATCCAAATTGCCCCCACCGTCGAGAATATTCGTTCTATCCAAATTTTGTGTGGCGAGCCTTGGCATTACCTCGCTGGGCGAAAAGTCCAACAAAGGCTTAAATACAATTGTTTGATCTTCATTTTTTCGCAAAGGACTGCCGACATTTGCAACTGCCATCAACTCATTACTATCATTATAAAAACCTATTTTAGTAACGTAAGTGCTGGGAGGTGTACTAAAATATTCATTTGTTACAGGATCATAGGCAGTGGGATTTTGACTTCCATTAAATAAAGTGCCGTCTGCAATAGTAATTGGTTGTAGCATGGCTTTACAAATTACATTATTATATTCGATAGATAAAATTCGTTTTTCAAGGCTATCCCAATCTTCTGTATAGTTTGTAAAATCCAATTGTCCGAATTTACCAGATTGATACTTGTCTGACGCGTCCCATACGGCCAAGCTATAATCATTAAAAATAGTGCCCACTGGAGGTTGCTCTGCATGTAAGGTTAATATTCGTGAACCAAATTTAGCAATCCTATGGATTTTATGATTAACAAGTTCAGATTTAATGTTCTTCTGCATTGAGTCTTTATATTGTATAAAACCAGTGTTTATTATCTGGCATTTTCCAAATAAAGTCATTGTCCTGTCGTGTGCATTATCTGTTGCTAACTTTGAATTAATAGACGTCTCAAAATTAAACCACAGTGCTAGCGCGCTATGAGTTTTAGGAGACCTTGCCAGTCCGTCAAAAGCTTTATTACCAAATTTAACGGAAGTTATAGAGGGACTATTATAGTCTTCAGGACCAGCTAATGGTAAATAATTATCAACATATTGATTAAATCTTTGTAGTCGGCCCCTGCGCAAGACAGCGCCCACTCTTGAAAAACAAAGACCAATTTCATTTGCAGTAGCAGCGTCAGGTATAGTCAGTGCTGCTGAATCAGGATCCTCTGCATTAGTATATACTTCATAGCCGGCTTTAGCCATGACATTTCCCGACACACCTTCGGCCTTATTAAAAGGATCTGCAAGAGCCCCTACCCACCCTCTTAATTCAAACAACTCACCACTGTAGTTGTTGCTATTAATACTAAAATCTGGTCTCGGGAAGGATATTGAATCTCTTCTTCGAGTAAGGCCGTGATAAGGGTTTCGTTGAGGTGTGGAGCCTAAAATCGTACTAGAATTTCCCTGCTCCTGGTTAAAAGTAAATTGCGAAATTAAATCTTTTTCTTCCAAAGGAGGTAGTGAATCGTCTACATAGTATAAAGTATCTCTATCTTTTGCATGCTCTTGCATTTCTTTTTTTGTTAAAGACTTTCTCCAAATACGCATTTCCTCTACTTCAAAAGTCATAAATTCAGAGTCTGCAATACCGATTAGCGCTGATGTTAACGAATTAGCAACTCCGTTAAGAAAAGTAGCACTGCGATGTCTTGGCGCCTCTTCTGGCTGAGTAATTGGTAAATTAAAATTAAAAGATCTCGAAGAATAAAATTGATCTGCAGTATTGCTATCAACGAGAAAATATTGCTCTAATGAAGTCAAGGTGTTTTTCAATCCTTGATCATAATCTCCTGTAATAATCCCTGCACTTGCAGATAGTCCTATGTCTTGTTTTGCGAGTATTTGATAAAAACCTCCTAAGGAAGAGGCGTTTCTTACTCTAGTATTGTTGTCATTTTTACTATAACTAAATGCGATATAAGGAGTTGATCGATAAATAGGCAACTGGACTCCAACATCGTCATGAAATGATGTGATGGTACCTGACGCGTTATATTCCCCTAAGTAGGGTCCAAAAGGCCAAGAACTCAGACTAACTTTAGTAAGAGGATCCGTAAGGTATGAGGCACTTAAAGAAGTAACAGGAAAAGCATTAAGGTTAAAAAATGGTAATTCGTGTTCATTCTCACCAATCTGCTCATCGCCATCAAACAAAACAGCTCGTATTTTCGGATGCGGTTCGTTATCAGTAATGTATTCAAGAGCAATTTGTTTAGGTGAGTATAACCCGCCTCTAGTTGTTCCTCCTAAAGAAAAGAAAGTGCCTGTTCGAGAGGCAGCCAAACTGCCGGAAGCACCTTTTCTATCTGCATTTGTTCTAAAAAACAACTCAACCGTAAACTCATCTAAACTTTCCTCGGGAAACCCTATTCCTTCTCTTTCAAATCGGGCGAATTGTGAACCTGTAATACCTCCATCGGGGAATACTACTAATGGGTCGTTTGATTTACCTCCAGATAAAGTAATAACTTGCTCATTATATTCTACCTGATTTGCGCTAAGAGACGGCGTGTTGGCTGTTGTAGACGCTGGACGTATAATTTGGGCAGATATCGTTCCCGTCAAAGGATCAAACAACCTAATAGAACCATAAGTAAATTGATTGATTTCATGATCACATGCAGTCACTGATGAACCCCTCATAGCTGCATCTGTGAAAACAACTCCTTCCATTTCAGCAGGAAATTGTGAATCTAAAATTTTATATGGAATTGTAGGTCTAGTTTCTAGATCAACTGTAGCTACCTCTCCAGCTCTAAAACTCACAGGAGGTATTTTATTATACATAGATGACATTGTACCAGAATTTTCAGCCATAAACAATGAGGACACTGAATACTTTGCTGATTGAATTTCTGTTGTTGCTTTCAATTTGTAGCCATCCAAATAAGCTCGAATATGACCGCTATGGCTCCCTCTCTGGCTAGCGCCACCTGTTGCAGTAAAAACTGGTGACATAACGTGACTAGTCCCTGTAGGGCTCCATGCAACAATCAAATGGTGAATAGCACCATCTGTTAAATTGAAAGGAGGGCCAGAAGCCCCTTGACCTGTATACTGAGCTGATGCGCCTCCATAGGCAAATCTACTTCCAGAACCACCTGAAAAAGAACCGCCTAAACCAAATGCCTCGCCGTCTAAACCAGTTACATATCTTAGATTTCCGTCCCCAACCTGAATTTCAATGGCAGTAGGAGATAGTAAATCGACTCTAAACTCTGTAAAAAGTGGGGACATTTTATTTCCATAAAAATCGACTTGCGGTTCTAAATGGCGTCCGGCATATAATGTAGATGCAGACAATTCAGCCCACATTTCATAATATATTCCTTCAGTATTTGCACTAAGGGCATTAAATTTAGAATCTGCTGAAACGGCTGTTGCGCCTGCACTGACGGCAACTGTGCCAGCTTCATAAATATTTTCTGTTACGGCGGTTAATCCTCCAGAAATAGTAGACAATACACCACCCTTAAAAAGCAATGTTTGTCTGCTTGTTATTTCAGACGGTCGGAATACAATTTCAACAGTAAATCCTGAACCTGCATACTCATTCCACAAATCTGTTTTTGCGCTAGGGTGTGTAAATATAGCTGCCGTATCTTTATGGCTAGGACTGAAAGTGGCTGCTTTTAGAGGCCGAGTGCCGTATTGATGTTCTTGGTCTCTAAAATCAGCCTCGGTAATAATATTAGTATCAACCATGTTAAGAGCAAAAGTGCCTGGTTCAATTTTGTCTCGGGAGAACTCAGATTTTAAATCCATCACTTTTATAAATTCTGTTATGCCGCTAGGTCCAGCGGATACTTGCATACCATTGATTTCAGCAGATGTACCATCTCTTGAATTTCTAATCCACAAAGGGTTCGGAGAGGATAAAAAAGAAGTAATTGTGCCAGATTGACTTAATGGCCATTGCTGTAAATAGGCGCTTGATACTGTACCGTTCCACACTCCTTCTCGAACAAAACCTTCTATACTTTCGTCTGGCCTATACAGGAAATCCCTTACATGAGCAAACATAGCACTTTCAGAAAAAGCATAATGTGTATTAGCTTCTTCGCTTTTTACAACATGAGTGGTTCCGGTGGAAGAAATATTATAAAGATTAAAAACTTGACTATACTCATTTATAACCTTGGTTTTTAAAATACGATTAAACCCAACGGCAAAGAAATCATCGTCATTATATTTTATATATTGTACTGCTAACGGTAAGTCTTCGTTAAGCTGCTGTGTTACTGCAGATGGTCGGAGAACTCTGACATTGCTGTCATTAATTCTTGTACTATTGAATGGGTTGTTGGTGATAGACACACTAATTAGTATTCCAAATTAATTTTAAAAACTGCTTCTGAATTAAAATCTTTCTTAACTGCTGGGCCTACTTTTGCCACAGCTAAAATTTCGCCGCCTTCATTTAACAAACCAATAGAAGTGATGAAGGTAGTCGGATTTCCCGTTAAATTATTATACACAGATCCCGATACGTTTGCAAATGTTGGATTAGTGCTGAAGTTTCCTTCTTTATTATAGACATGACAAAAATATTGACCATTTTTTATATACTTTTCAGTTTTAAAGTCTATATTCGTTGTAAGAAACTCCTCTGCGGAAAGAGAGTGTAAGTGAAAGCCGCTGCTGCCGCCTGCTAATTTTGACGTGTAATCAATCCCGTTTGATGCATCATTACCATGAAACATCATAACTCCATAATCATAAAAAACTGTTCCTACTATATTAGAACTAAGAGACGTCGTTAGCGCTCCTCTTAATTCTCCAATAGGAGAAAGGCTCGATAACTGACTTGTTGCTGGCAAATCATTATATACATATGAATTAATTGCTTCGGCACCTGTTGTAAGAACGTGGGCTGTAATGCTGCCCGGTTTAATTCGGTCTTCCAGAGTAGGCCTACTAATGTTAACAATTCTTACTCCCGGCGCTGTGGATGATGTGTCATCAGATTTAGGAATTTCTGATTGACTGGGGAAAAAGAATCCTGACAATTGATTATATGCTGCTGTCGATGAAATCTCTAGTGCATTTTGATCCCCGTTGTCTGCATTATTAATATTAAAAAATACATCGGGGTCTGCTTCAACGTAATAACCTAGCGCGCTTCGTGCTACGCTTGCGTTCGCCACTCTACTAGTTTCAGTTAAAGATGCATCATCAAGAGCTAAATCCCTATCTAAATCAAAATTAAATGCCATTTTATACCTGTACCACTTCCACAGTCAGTTCTGCGCGTGCGCCTGTATTAATACCATTAATATCAATTTTTGTTGTTCCTGTTATTTGATTAAGAGACGCTTGGCCTGTATTCAAAGTAAATGTTGCTACGGGAGAACCACCAACAGTTGAAGGAAGCACTGGAGATTCACTTACGGCCACAATTGACTGGTCTCTAGATACTGCTGTAAATCCTTGTGGATCCGAGCCGCCTTGTGTCTGTACTTTTAATTCCAATGATGTTCCAAACACAATTTGTGCAGTTTGTGGTGTAAGTATTAGAGTAGGAACAGTAACAGATCCTTTAGGCAAAGTAATTAATCTAAATCTTAAAGCGGTTTCTTCATTAGAGCTAGGTTCTAAAATTGGTAATTGCATAATTTTATCATCGCCTTGGGCTGTTGGCACTGACGCGTCAAAAAGACCATAATTAATTTCATCGTCGCTTAATGCAAATTTGCTTATTTTAAATGATCCATCATTACGAGCTAAAGCTTCTCTGCCCTTGCGTGTTAAAATTGCTGTGATCACTGCTGTTGTTGAATCTATGTAAGCCATGCTACATAACCTCCGATAATTTCTTTAATATAATATAAATATTTGTAATCATAAATGATTTTTTAGAATCCTTTTAATAATTTTGTTTCAAGATTTGCTATTCTACTTTCAAATTCTTCATCTTTACTTGCTAATTCTTTTTTAAGATTATCATTTTCAGTTTTAAGTTCTTTTATTGCTTCTATAAGAACAGCTGAAAATTGAGAATATTTAACAGATTTTATTCCACTATCCGGGTGAGTGCTCACTAGCTCTGGTATAATCTTCTCTACTTCTTGGGCAACCAGTCCCATATCGACACCATCATTAGAGCTTCCTGCATAATTATCACGTATACTTTTTGCTACGTTTTCTTTATCTCTCCAGGTAAATGTTCTACCTTTTAATTGCACGACTTTATCTAATGCACTATCAATCGGTTTAATATTTTCTTTTAATCGAATATCTGAAGTAGCATACGTGATATAACCTCCCACGCTGTTCCATTTCATGTCGTTTGTACCGGCACCTGATGCTAAGTTGGTTGATCTAAAAGTTGCGCCTGTCATTTTAAAACTTGATACATATGTAGTACTCGTAGCATCTGAGCTTGCGGTGCCCAAGCCTAGCATAACTACATTTTCATGGTCAGCTGTTGTTCCATTGCAGCCTATTATTGAAACCTTCGTTATTGCACCCGCGGGTGATGGATTGATGTGGTTATAATAGCCACCTAATATCTGAGAGTATTGAGCGCCGTGGATTTTATTGCCGATCCCGCCGCCAACCATATTTCTGGCATTGCCGGCGCCGGCCATTTCGCCAGTGATGGCATTTTGGTATCCACCGATAATAACACTATCATATGATGCGGAAATAGTATTGGATTGTCCACCGACAATTGCTGAAAATTGACTTCCTCCGGTTATTGTGTTCTCTTGCCCACCACCTATAAAAGTGGCTTGGCCGCCATGCGCTAAGTTTTTGTAACCACCAACTACTGCGGCGTAGCCTGCATTCGC
>TARA_R110000824_G_scaffold66299_3_pt1 | contig 21499 bp, 32 predicted proteins | sample TARA_R110000824 | Tara Oceans TARA_R110000824 (sample SAMEA4397747) | marine metagenome | biome: Polar Biome; feature: [MES] marine water layer (ENVO:01000295) within the mesopelagic zone...; material: water (ENVO:00002006), including particulate matter (ENVO:01000060) such as......
TGAGCGTGGGCTACAGTAGAGTCAAGACATGGTCGGCTGGAGAGTTACTTACAGCGGCTGCCATCAATGCGGAGTTCGATGCGGTCTCCGCACACTCCATCCCGAAGGCCGACCTGGCCCAGCGGGCCATCCCCATTACGATTCCCGTGTTCTTTGGGCCTCAGTTCAATGGGGCAACCAAGACGGTGAAGACGAAGCTGAAGTATGCCATTGGACCTCTTAGGGTCACCCTCCACGCGGGCGCTATCAGCGGTAACCTGGACCTGTCCATCCAGGGCTCTGTGAGCGGAGAACTCATCAGCGGGACAACCTTGCGGGTATCGAGCACGGCACTGGGGCACACCGACTCCTTCACTACGGCTAACGTGGATGCGGGAGAGGACCTGACCTTCACTCTGGTAAAGGACAGCGGCAACGTGAGTGAGGTTTACATTTGCCTAACGGCTAAGACGGAGTTGATCTGATGCTAGGGGATTTACTGGGTGGCTTGCTTAGCATAGCGGGAACCTTTGTCGGTGGGCCTATTGGCGGCATGGCTGGGGGGCTTTTAGGCAGCACAATCGGGGGGAGTGTAGACGCCTCGCAAGCCTCCGACCAGGCGGATAAGGCAGCAATGGACAGGGCTGCCGAGATAGAGGCCGCGAAGAAAGACAAGTCACGCTACCTCGATATGAAAGCGGGACCCTGGTCAACCGGAGCTCAAGCCGTGGGCTCTGCCACCAACCCCATTACGCAAGCCAGCGAGTTTTGGGGCGAAGGCCAGGGTGGGCGGCAGCCCTTCCGGTTTGCCGACCGACCGCCCCTGATGATGACGCAGCAGGAGGCCCAGCAGCAGGCAGCCAAGAAGATGATGGGGTATAGCTGATGGCCTACCTACCCGGCAAAGACAAGCGCACGATCACCGGGCCTCCAAGCCCCAAGATGCCACCAGGGTCTCCTCCAGTCCCAACTGGGCAGGTACCGAAGCCACAGCCCGCAGCCTCTCCCGCAGCCAAACCGCCAAGGGTGACAGCAACCCCTGGCTATAAGACCCCCACTCCAAAGGCATCTGCTGCCCCTGCATCTGGCGGCATGCTGGGCCCCATGGGGGGAGGTGGACCCGTTCCTCGAGCAGGCCAGATAGCTGCGGCTCGAGGGATGATTGGTGAGGATGCTCGAGCCCAGAAGCAGCCAGGCGGGCAGAGCGACCCGTTTCAAAGGGGAGCCCAGCCCACCCCAGGGACCACCCTGAGAGGCGTCGGGGCTCCCGCCGCTGCACCCACGGTTGACTATACAAGCCCTGAAGAGGTCGCGAAGGCTGCTGCTAAAGCGGCTCAACAGCGCGAGAACATTAAGATGGGCAGTGGGCTTGGGCTAGGCAAGCGCTTTGAGTATGAGGCTGCGCCCGTTAGAGAGACTGCGTATGGCACCTATGAGGCCGCGCCCGTTAGACCCGATCCCGTGACTGGGTATGGCACCTGGGGTGACTACGATGACCCCGAGGCCCCTCGGACGAAGCCGGGTCCATTCCTCCCCACGGCGATCGATCAGGGTGACAACATTGTGGGGAACGAGGGGGAGACCGGGACCATGGAGCCCACTCCGGGTCGAGACCCTGCCTTCGATGAGTCCCTCGGTGATAAAGACCGGGAGTACAACATCTGGGAGGCTAATGCCATGAATCTCCTGGCTGAGGAGGAGGGCATTCCACCCAAAATCCTAGAGGAGATGATTAGCGCCCAGCAGCATGAGCTCGAGGCCAAGGGCCAGATGGAGAAAGCAGCGCACCTCGCCATGCTAAACCAGATGGGCATGGGCCAGACCGGCGGCGTGGGGTACGGGCTCGGGAACATCGAGGCAAAAACGAACATTGGGCAGGCCAAGATTGCAACCAACATCTGGTATGACAACCAGCTGAAAATCCAAGAGCAGAGGATGCACAAGCTGGACCTCATGATGGATCAGGCCAAGGCTGACAGAAACGTTGAGGCGCAGAAAGAACTCCTCGCGATGAAGATTGCGGCAGAGAAGGAGAATGACCTGCTGAACCTTGGCTTCAACGCTGTTGACACCATTTACGCTTGGGTCGAATCCAAATCCTGGACGCAGGAGCAGGCCGAGGCTTACCTTGCCGAGTTGTCCAAGCTGTCCAAGGAGGGCGACGTGGAGGCTGTGCTGGCGCTGCTGTCCGAAGTGACCGGAAAAGGAGCTGACTTCAAGGGTAGTGGGGGTGAGGAAGGTGAGGAAGGTGAGGAAGACCCACCACCAGCCATCTGGGAGAAGTGGCCAACTAAAAAGATTAGGGTAGACGACCCCGATGTGCCTTACGGTGAGCAGGTCGTGGATCAGAAGGTATACCCGCAGGGAGGGCACCCTGGCTATTCTGATGATAAGAAGAAACAGATGTACGAGAATGCAGGCAATTCAGAATGGACCAACCAGCCTCCTGACTGGCCAGGACCAGGCGATGGCACCAAGCGAGAGTGGTCTGAACTAACGAATGACGAGAAGTATAAAGAGTGGGCTGCCTTTGCAGGCGTCCAATATATTAAGACCACCCCACTCGGATGAGCGCATCCCGCCGGAAGACTAAGGAAGAGCAATGCCTATAAACATACAACCTCCTCACGCAATGATGCAGGCATCTCGGCTGAAGCAGGCGCGCGAAGAGAGCGACCGGCAGCGTGATCATGAAAAGTCCATGTCTTGGACAAAGATGGGCCAGGGGATGCTCCAGGACGTTGGCCAGGGTCTGATTGGGCTAGGCGGTGAGTATGTCAGCGGGCAGATGCCGTGGAAGGTGGAGTCTCGGGAGCGGACCAAGTGGGCTGGCGAACTCAAGGCCTCTCAAGCTTTGGCCGATGATGCACAGAAAAGGTATTACGATATGAGGGAGGGAGGCTATGAACCGGGTCACCCTGATCTGGTCGCAGCCCAACAGGAATACATAGGCAGCGTTACCCGCACTATGGCGCTGAGGAAGATGCAATCCGGCCAGCCTTCAGCCCCCCTGGCACCAACCCCATTGGCAGCCCCGGTAGCGCCCCCACAGAGTTCGCCAAGGCCTGCTGCTCCAGTAGCTCCACCCGTGAGCCCTCTCCGCACCTTCCACGACGCCGAGGAAGCCCGTGTTATGGCACAGGGCGACCCGAGCGACCCACTCGCCTGGCAGCTGCGGCAACCTGTCGGCTACACGCCAGTGCCGAAGACTGCTGCGGAAACCCAACCTACGCTCTCCAGCACGGTGCCTGGAATGCTTCAGGGTGGCTTTAGGCGCGGCGAGAAATCGCCACCTCCAAAGCCAGACCCGCTGGCGCAGTCCAAGGGTGGGGCAAACATCCCAACCGTGTCGCCTGAGATTAGACGTGAGGCCTCAGGAGATCGTGGCCCCGCTCCCGCCCCCAAAGCTGCGCCAGCCCCAACCCCAACCCTACGGCGACGTGATGCTCATCTCATGCGCGACCCTCTCGCCACGGCGGCCAAGGTGCAGCAGAAAAGACAAGCCCCAGGTAGACTGGAGGCCGGGTGGCAATTGAGGCAGAAGAGGGCTAAAGCTAAGGCTGAAGCCCAGAGTCGGGCAGAGCTGCTCAGGTTTGGGCGCAAGAAAACCGTCCAGCCGCGGACCAAGCACGGTCGTCGGACCATAATTACCGGCCCCGGTTTGGGCCCGAAAGGGAAGTATCACGGCGCAGAAGTCGAGTCCGAGTCTCGCCGCAGTGGTGGAAGTCGAGGCTCAAAGGCGGCTAAGGCGCTAAAGAAGCCACCCAGCAGGCCTACTCCCAGAACTCCTCAGGCCAAGCGAAGGCATGAGGTCGAGAACACGCTAGCCGTTGAAATGGGTCTAACCCATGGTGGTGACGACTTCCGGCGCCTGGCCGCGCTGCACAAAAAGAAGCCAAGCACTCTGAGCAAAGAGGAAAAGAAGTTCCTAGCCACTCCCGAGGGTGCCGGTTTAGCAAAGAAGGCTTACGAGTTAACCCAGCGCTTTTCGCCCAAGCTAAATAACAAAGACTGGAACCAGAAGCAGTGGGTGGCAGACATCAAGGCAGAGCATACAGCTGGTGCAGAGGTGAAGAAGACGTTCCAGATAGAAGCCGAAGAGCGGATGGAGACGATCGCTATTGCAGCGGATAGTCGAAGGGGTTTGACAGCGGAGCAAAAGAAAGAGGTCAGGGATGCTCGTGACGCGGTTCAGGCGGCTATACGCAAAGCCAAGAACAAGAAGGAGGCCATGAAAGCACTGAAGACTTTTGCGAACAGGATCAAGTTTGCCACAGCTGTCACTAAGGCGGGGGAGTATACGTTTGATAAAAGCGCGGCAACGAAGCTTCTTAAGGGCATCGATGAGGAGCGTGCGGGGATGACCACCCCGCAAACGCAGACCCCAGCACCACCAGCCATGATACCGAACCCGAAATACGCCGCGTGGGAGAAGACGGTGAACGTCATCAAAGCCAAGCTAGCCAATACCCCCGGCGATGAGGCGGCGAAAAAAGCGCTGAAGACAACCATGTCGCAGAAGCCCCCGAAGACAGTCCCGGAGTAACACCCGTGCCACCTCCCGATCCAGACGACGCAGACGACCTCATCAGGCGTATTAATGCTGGTGAGAGACTGTTTGATGGTAAGCCCAAGCCGGCCAAGCCAGACGACGCAGACGACCTCATCAGGCGTATTAATGCTGGTGAGAGACTGTTTGATGGTAAGCCCAAGCCCACACTCGCACCCAAGCCCACACTCGCACAGCCCCCTACACCTAAACCCAAGAGGGTCTTGCGGACCAGGTCGCGCCATCACGTGCCACCCCGGCTGGACGCGCAGAAGCTGTCGAAGCAGGGGGTCCACCCGGCCTTTGCGTCCTTTGGTGCCCCCGTCATCCAAGGGGGGCCTGATGCGCCAGGAACGCCGGCCTTTACCGAGCGAGGTGGCGTTCCCCCGCTCCACCAGGTAGCCCTTAAGGAGGGGAGGGCATACATTGACCCCAAAGACGGGAAGCTGAAGCACAAGGCCCCCCGTAACCTCCAAGAGGCGAAGAAGGGGGGGCTCATAACCCAGCGCTTCTCGGACATTAAGCCGTGGTATACAGGCGGAACTGACCCAATAGAAGGCGCTACTGACGTTGTCGATCTGCCAAGGTCCATCGGCAAACGCCCATCAGGAAAAGGTAAGGAGCCCTTTGCATATATCCCTGGGGTGGGGGTGTATGAGAAAGAGGGGGACCCCGAGACCTTTGTTGGTCAAGTGGTGAGCATCGACACAAAGCACGGCCCGGTGAGGGTTAGGGTGCCCGACCAGCCGCTAAACCCTGACGACCCACTCGAGCTATGGCACCCTGGCCACAAGCGCAAGAGCGAGCATGACCGGGTGTACTGGGATGCCGTTCGGCAAGCCATTATTGAGAACAACGAGCGGCTCAAGTCGGTGGGGCCGGGAATGCGGCCTATGAACATGCCCGAGTACAAGAGCGGGCTAAAGCCCTCGCTCGGTGAGCAGGTTATCATGGCACCGGGCGGCTTGGCTCGGGGCGCACTTCAGGCATTCGTACCCAGAGAGTTGGTGGAGTCAGTGCCGAAACCATGGCAGGCAGACCCCTATGGGACCGGCGCGAGTGGGCGGGTGTATGACATAGTCCGCACGGTAAGCGAAACGCCGAGGGCAATCGGGGAAGCGATACCTGGAGCCGCAAAGGCGGTCGCCAAGAAGACTGTGGACATCGCGAAAGGGATCCCCAGCGCGATAAAGGACATGGGAAAGGCCGGCTTTGGAAGCGGGAGGGCGGCAGACCCATCGGCATGGTTACCTGGGCTGATTGGGTCAGCAGGTAAAGAGGCATACGAGGCGCAGAAGAGCTTGAAGCCAGCGGTTCTTGGCCACGACGAAGGCCCCCTCAAACGGCACCCTTCGCCAGAAGCGATACCACAAGAGCAGCGCATTATAGAGGGAGAACGCAACCCGCTGTGGGACCAGCAGTGGGAACTCGCGCCAAGAGACCCAGGCAAGGCCTTTGGCTCCGCATGGGGCGAGGTGAAGGCGCTTACTCAGGCCCCATTGCACATCTTCCTTGCAGCATCAGACCCCAAGCCCACAAAAGACAAAGTGCAGGCCTTTGGCGATATCCTTGAGCATGTCTTCCTAGGCTCTGCTGACACACTGGCTCACGTAATCGCGCACGGTCCTGGCGAGAAGCTCCAAGAGCAGCCCGTCATGACCATGGCTGAGCTCGCGCTATTCCCGCAGATGCTGTCGGGGTTCTCGAGGATGGCAGCAGCTCGGTACCACAAGAAGCTGGTGAAGGCGGGGGCACTCGCAACTGACACTGTCTATGACGCTGCACGTAAGTTCCTGCCGAAAGCCGAAGAGGCAGAGCTGATGGAGCTGGTGCTGAAGCGGGGCGAGGCTGTGCCAGTGACAGCTGCTGTTGAGCAGGCGAAGAGGGTCAAGGGGCGGGTTGGAGACACGGCGGCTAAGCTCGCTGAAGAGCAGAAAGCACTAGGGCTTGAGCTACCCAAGCTAAAGCAGAAGATGCGCGAGTCAGAATCGGGCATTGCCGAGAAGCTGTTAGACCCCACAGATATCGATGCGCTCAAGCAAGCGAAGGCAGTGGAAGCCAAGGCGGCTGGCAAAACAGATCCCACGGTCGGGTCCCCACCTGGGACGGGGCGCTTTTTGCGCGAATGGTCTGAGTGGCTGGAGCCACAGGTGCCCCCGGCCAAGCTGCGCCAGCAAGCGCTCGAGTGGGTTGCGGCACAACCCATAGCGAACACCGTCAATAAGCTGGAGAGCTACCTAGCAGCAGCTCGGAACAAAATGCTGAAACTCCCCAAGGAAGCCTGGGAGTCCTTTCAGGAGCTGGCTATTGCGAAGGCTAAGGGGATGGCAACCAGGCACAACGTTATGGCCCCAGCCAGGGCAGAGCGTCTCGCCAAGAAAACAATGTACGATGTGGGCCGAGGCCCGACCGGCGCACCCGTTGACCATGCGGCCAAAGCGGCAAGGCTTAGCCAGCTGAAAGAGGCGCGGGCGACAGTTACCGCTGAGATGAAAGCCATCAGCAAGGGGGAGAAGCGGGCAGCCCCCGGTGCGATGGATGAGGCCATACGTGAACTGGAGTCCATGGCAGGCAGCGTGGACACTGCGACCTGGCAGCAGCACATGGGCATCTTCAAGAAGGCGGTGGAAAACCAGAAGGTTCTGCGTGAGCAGTTCAAGCGGGCAACAAAGAAGGTGGAGGAGCTGGATGGGCTCATAGAGAAGATGAAGGGGGCGCGGGTAACGAAGACGAGAGAGGTCGTGCTTCCCGACTATAAGGGTTTGGTCGCTCGCCGCGATGCCTGGCGCAAGACAGCCAGTGCCCTCGAGAAGGTCGCGCTATGGGGCGACCCGGTCCTGGCCCCATTCGGAGCCCTTGGGGTAGCTCGAGACATCTTCCTCAAAAGGGTAGGGACCAGCGACAAGGGCTTGCTTGCATTGTGGGCTCTCCGCAACCGCAACAAGACAGCAGCCCAGAGGGAGTGGATTGAGGCCAACCGTATCAAAGAAGCCGAAGTCAGCGACTGGCTCTTTGACGTAACAGACCGTTATAAGAAAATCCCGAAGGAGCACCGGGTCACCGTCCTCGAGGGGCTCGAAATGCAGAGCATCACGGGGGACCTTGTCCTCAAGAACTACATCAGCCGCGACCTAAGCAAGCCTGCGGGCCAGCGCTTCTCGCTCCTCGAGGGGAAGCCCGAGTTTCCCAACAGGCTCAGGCGGTGGGTTGAGGTCAATAACGAGCACGATGTCCTCATTGATGTTGCTATGAAGCTGACAGAGGATGCCAAGGGTGCAACCCTCGCCCCAATGGGCCCCAAGGGAGCGAAGAGTTACAAGGGGTTGCAGGATGTCTATTCGCCCGCAACGTTCAAGCCTGGTGACCTGTCGGCCGCGCAGCTGAGGCGCATGGTAGACAAGCTCGGAAAAGAGGATGCAGCCATAGCGCTCGAGCGTGGGGCTGGGGGTGCCCTACCTCACACAGCGGTCACTGGTGGTCGCCTCTGGCGGGCCATACAGGAACTCGCCACCGAGAAGGGCACAGTGCGGCGCGCAATGGATGAACTCAAGAAGGGAACAGAGCCATCCAAGCACGCATCCACTCGCCCGTACCAGGTTGGCGGCGAGAGCACGATCACCAAGGGGATGAAGGACGTGCCGTTCCACGAGCAGGTCGAAAAGTACGGTCGCTCTTCCGAACTCCATGATGCCGTGTACCTGGGGCTGTTCGGGGCATATAGGGACGTTAGAACCGCCAAGATGTGGGAGCGGCTCGTAAAAGAGAACAAGGTGGCGAGCGCTGTTGAGGTATCAGCCCCCGTTGACGCCCCCCGCATGGGCTGGGTCAGGATGAAGAACTCACGCACAGGCGATGCCAAATCACCCAGGTACGGACATGGGGTGCCAGACGAGTTTTGGGTCCACCCTGATGTGGCAGCAGACATTGCTGGCCAGGCACACATCATGGAAAAGCTGATGTCGCCCACGGTGCTGGGGTTCATGCGCCGACTCGTCCAGAAATGGAAGGTGCTCAAGACGGCAGGCAACCCGGCCAGCCATGTCACCAATATGGTGGGTAACATGCTGGTCTTGGCCCCGATGGCGGGCCTGTCGCCGTTTAACCCGGCTAACCTTGCCTACTACCAGGAGGCTGCAAAGCAGATGTTCCTGGGTAACAAGTCGAAGTTCTGGCGGGAGTTCGTCAAAGACGGGGGGCTCGGGCCCGGTGGCGAGGGAGCGCTTCGCAGGAGTGACACCATCCGCCTTTCAAACCAGGGCTATGCAGCGCACATGGATGGGGCTGTCACCCGCGCCCTGCGGGTCGCTAAGGGCAACCCAGCCACAGCGGGTGCGGAGATGATATGGGAGACCCTCAAGTACGCATACGACAGCATAGACACCATGAAGTCCCCGGTGAAGGCCTTCAAGGAGGGGCGGGCGCTCAAGCCAGAGTTTCGGCTTAGAGACGTGGAGTACGGCAAGAAGATGGGGGAACTCCTCACAAAGGGCACCAGGCCGCTTGCTGACGCAGCTCAAGCCGCCTACGCAGCGGGGGACACCTTCTGGCGTTTCGCTTCATACCTGAAGGATGCCTACCCCGAGCTGGCCGGCAAACTCGGGAAGCTCGAGCGAACCATTACAAGACGAGCCAAGATGAGCGGGGTCGAGGCAGCCCAGAAGGCTCGTGACGCATTCGCGGCTTATGAGAAGCTGTCTGGTTTTGTGAGGGCAAACTCCACATCGCTTATCGGTGTTCCCTTCCTGTCCTTCTCGGCTGCGATGGTTCCACAGTTCATCAAGTGGCTGAAGACGAATCCAGCAAAGGCGCTCATCTGGAATGAAATCCACGAGCGCGTCACCGACATGCACCGGCTAGCCATGGGTGTGCCAGATGTCGCGGTTGATGGAGCGCAGCTCCTGCTGGGGGGCTACGATGAGTCCACGATGTCGGCTATGGGAGACATTTTCGGGGGTCAGTACCGAGATGAACGCGGAGCCATGACGTTCATCGACACCGGCAAGTACCACCCCTTCAGCGCCGTGCTGCCCCGTAAGGAGGAGGCGAGCGGAGAAACGTTCTTTGGCGCGATGGGTAACGTGGGGAAGAGGCTCGGTCTGGGTGGAAGCCCCGGCGTGGTCTCGGGTGAGGCGGAACTCCATGGCTACAGCCCACACTACGGCAGGCAATTGTATGACAGGGATGAGAGCCCCGAGAGCAAGCGGGAGATCAAGTCTGGGGTCCACGCAAGAACGTGGGGCCCAAGCGTCACGTTTGGCCTGGCAAAAGCGCTAGGCGTACCAAAGCATCTTCTGGGGTATGGTGACCAGAGGGTGGCCTTGGCGCAGGAAGGGCTGCCTAGATTTGGGCACAGGGACGCAGAAGATGTTTCTCTCGCGCGTTTGGCGGCGTATGGTGGAGTCCGAAGGAAGACCGTGTCCGGTGGCTTGCAGGGGGCAGAAACGCTCCAGAAGATGGTGAATAGAATGGAGTCGCTAGAGAACAGGATATCAAAGAAGGTCAAGCTGTTCGTAGAGAGAAGGAGCCCCGACCTGGCGACCAGGCAGCATCTTGCTCGCGAACTCAACCACATCTATGGCCTGCTGGTGAAGCAGGTTGATGACCTGGCAAAAGCCCGCAACGCATTCATGTATCGAGAGATTGAGAAGGGGGAGGCAGAGGCAGCCATCGGAAGCAGCGTGCTTCCAACAAGGTCGGACATGATAAGTGATATCCTAGACAACGCAGAACAACAGCGAGCAGCGTATCGCAGTGGCCGGCAAGAGCGGCTCGAAGAAGACATCAGGAAACGTAAGGAGACAGTACAGTGAGCCGAGACTACAGCCCTAAGGCTGAATTTAACTTCACCGGCACAGCGACGAAGAAGTTCGTCCTCTACCGGCGTCGGTATGACTACATCCAGGTCGCGATGATTTTCACGGACGGCACGGAGGCTAATGGGTGCAAGGTGGAACTCGAGTACGAGGATGAGGATGGTGACCTCGTCGTGGTCGATGGCAGCCCCTTTTTTGCGGATGGCGGCTCCACTTCAAGCGCTGGTAAGGGCACGCAGTTCTACAACTTGCAGGCGAAAATGCCGCGCCTGCGGGTGAAATACACCATTGGGACTGACGGGACATCTTGCCTGGTCAAGGTGCGGACCTACACCCTGGGCGAGGCCGACTCCATTCGACCTGGCGCGTACCAGAGCCTCACCGACACTGCCGGTGACCTGATGTTGGAGCCCTAATATGACAACGACTTACGGAACAATGGCCGGCGGTGTAACTGTCAAGACCCTGAAGGCGCTCAAGAAGCTGAGCCTGGTTGGTGGCAAGGTCGTGTGCGATGCCGAGCTCGACATGAACACGAATCAAATCAGCGATGTGGGCAATGTCGACGGGGTGGATGTTTCTGGTTTGGGTGGAGGCCTCGCCACGCTTGCTGACTGGTCTTCCCGACCCAGCGGAGTGCGCCTTCTCCCGTCGCCTGCTGATAACACCGCGACATCATACGCTTTTTCAGGATCCGCAGGGGGCCTGACAATCAAGGCCAACGGCATTGATACATACGGGGGCGGGGACTACTTCGTCAACCCACTTGGGTTTGCGCTTGCGGCTGACAACTATGGTGCCGTCGATTTTAGTATCGATCTCGACACGTTCTCAGGGCAGGACAATCTGACCAGCAGTGGCATCTGGCACGTGTTTCTCTGCATGGTGCTCGGAGGCACCGATAAGAAAGGCACCTGGTGCGGGCTGCGGCTGTTTTATCAATATGGCGCCACGAATGAAGTGCAGTTGCGAAAGTGCTTTAAGCCCACCGCTGGAACGGCGCACACGGCGTCAAACTCTGTTGACCTGGGCGCCGACTTCTCGGGCGATCGAGCGGCCATCAGGCTGCAAATAAAGTGGGACAGCGCTCAGGGTTTTAAGGCCTATTACGATAACGCGGCCACAACAGGCGCGCTCGAGGCAGAAGGCACCGAGATTGGCTCTGGTTCTGTTGCGACGGGGTTCGTTCAGCCGACTGTCAGCACTTCCACAGCCTCGAGCGCTGACGCTTACCGAGCACCAACAGGAGCTACCATCATGTGTGCGATTGGCCAGAATCAGGACAAGTCCGCAGGCGATGCGTCTGTGTGCAGAATCACAGCCCTCAACATCCACTCAGCATCATGAGTAAACTGCCAACAGGACCGACAGATCTGGAGACACTCGCCCGCCACGTTGCCCAACTAGCATCGATGCAGGCGCGGTCAGCCGCATCAATAACAGCAGTTCCGGCAGGGGCAGGGCGTAACGCGCTGGAGGCAGAAGGGTCTGCAATCGACGCGCAGCTTACTCAAGTAACAAAGCAGCTCAAGCTAGCCGAAGCCTATGCCTACTACCGGGCCAAGGGGAAGTGGTCTGGAGCTCCGCACCCCACCACCACAGCGGAGAAGGCGGCCCTTCGAAAGGCCAACAACAGCCCCATCGGGCCAGCTCAGGCAGCATCACTCGCAATGGGCGACTAGCCTATTTTCTTGCCCCGGTACACGTTGGCAGTGACACTGCTCCCATGAACGAACTCAGGCAATTCATGTCGTGGCTTGACTCGAGGTACGAAGGGCTCTGGCAGAGCCTCCAGCGAGTGCGGGCCGAAACCACACCACAGCCAGACAGGCGCGAGAAACACGAGGAACAGCTCGCGCAGCTACAGCGTTGTTCCAAGATGGTATCCGCCCTCATTGCGTATGCGGTCCACGGAAAGCACCCGCATACGACACCGGAGCCTTGGCGGGCTACCGTGGAAAGGGTGACCACCCTGTCACCTTACGCAGCCCTCTTGGAGATGGAGAGGGAACTGGGGTTATGAGCATGTACTCCGCACGAGACATCGGCATGTGGGTGTGGCAGCTGAAGAAGTGCGGCAAGAACCCAGCCCTCCTGCTCCAGTCTCTCGGTGTGCGCCGGGTGTACCTCAAGGTCTCCGATGGCACAAAGTCATTCAAGCAAAACACCGGCCTGGCGGGCAAGGACTTCGTGGAGCGATGCTCTCTTGCGGGTATCGAGGTTTGGGCCTGGTCATACAACTACGATAAGAACATACAGAAGCAGGCAGAGGTGCTCCTGAGGGAGGCCAAGTCCATCAATGCGGACGGCATCATCCTGAACACTGAGCGGGCCTTTGTGGATGGGGATTCATGGGACGAGGCAGCGCTTGACAGCCTGCTCGATGCTGCGGTCTCCACCAGCCGACATGTAGGTCTGAGTTCCTACCGTCAGCCCCAGTTCTTCCCAGACTTCCCCTGGCACGTTCTCTCGCGGTATCCCTCAGTTTTCGCCATGCCACAGGTCTATTTCCTCAAGCAGGCAGAGACGAGCGCGAAGCGGGTGGCCAAGTCCATCAAGGCCTGGTCTGCGATTGGTAACCCGGTCATCGCCACCCTGGGAGCCTGGGAGCCCAAAAACACTCCCGTGGGTATCCAGACTGGGGCAGACACGGTTCATACGCTGGCTGAGAAGGGGCTCTGCATGCCGAGCTTCGACCTCTGGTCTCTCATGTGGCTCTACAAGGCGCCGAAGCTGGCTAAAGCGGTGGCTGCAATCTCGCGAGAGGCCAAGTGCTTTAAGCCCCCGAAGAAGCTGGCGGTCCACACCCTTGACGACCCTTGGTTCCAGAAGGCTGCTCTGCTACGATTGAAGGTATATTATGGACCTCTTGGCAGAGGCTGGACCCCCAAGGCCAGAGCTGCCCTCAAAGAGTTCCAGCGAGACAGCAACCATTATAAGGCCAAGGTCGATGGGATATGGGGACCTAAGACAAGGCGAGCAGTGCGGAAGGCACTAAAAGAGCAGGGCATCGCATGAGCACGGACTTAATGAGCCTCCTCAGTAATTTTGGTAGCACGGGGGTTCTCGCCTATTTCGCGTGGGCTCTGCTTCAGGAACTCAAAGCATTCCGCGTGGACCTGGCCAACATCTCAACGACGCACCGAGACGAGGTCGTCGCAATCACTGAAAGCCACCGGGAGGAGGTATCCAACTTGCTGGACCGCTTCCTCGAGAAGGACTGAACATGAAACGTATTCTGCTGTGCGCGCTCGCGAGTTGCTTCATTATTGGGTGTGCTACTGCGAACTGGCCCAAGGGTCTCTGTGAGGTCAACGCAGACCAGGAGCCCAAGTGGAAGTGCAAGTGTACAGAGCTGGTCTTTGAAATCACACGCAAGCCTGGGCGTACAGATATCCTGACCCGGTGCGACGGCACAAAACTCCCCTTCTCCGTAAGCACCGGCAAGGTGGAAATCGAGGACTGACATGGACTTTGAGCACCTTGAGATCAACTTGAGCTCGTACATTAAGAACGCGCTCGAGGAGCTGATTAGTCCAGACCTCATCGAGGAGATCATCAGCTCCGTCGTGGGGATGGCAGCGCTCTATCACGCATACATGTCGGGCGATGACCTGGCTGTGGATGTGGAGGCAGGCACGGTTATCTTCCGAGGTGACCTGACGGATGACCAGCCGCCGAGCGGAGGCCCCAGCGGGGAGGATTAGTCCTAATCACCCGCCAGGTCGCCTGCATTGTACAGATTCAGCGCTCCTCCGATAGCGCTACCTGCCGAGCCGGGGGGTTGTGGAGGTATCTGGATGCGGACAGGCACTGTCCCAGGCAATCGCTAAGCAGGCCGATACCGCTATTGCACGCACGGCACAGCAGGCCTCGGACATCGCCCGTGATGTGGTCATGGTCAACAACCAGCGTCTTTGGCTTCTCGCATATGGCACAGACACCACCCTGATGTCGCTCCAGTGCCTGCCAGGCCTCTTCCGACAGGTCGTATAAAGCCCGCAGCCGACCCGCCTTTCGGCAGGGCTTGCAGTAGTGCGACACCCCGTCGTGCCGGTTCCGATTCTTGTGGAATTCGTCATGGCTAAGGAGGAGCTTACAGCCGCTACATGTCTTCTCTGTTGATGGCGAGGGGGGCCTCCAGGCGAGGCGACAGACGTATGTCTAGTACCTCAACTTTGCCGAAGGCCTCCGTGACGGCAGTTATTACAGGGTGTTGCAATATCTCGCGGTACACGTTTCGGACTGGGGGCTCATGGTATCCTGCGGCTCGGAGTCTCCGAGCAGCCTCATCATAGTCCAATCCGTTTGTTCCTCTTCCTCAGCGTACGGCCCAAAAGCACTTGGAGCAAGTAGAAGGCCCACCCGACCCGCGCCACCTTGATGCGCTGAGCTCGAGAGCGGCAGCCTCCCGGTGAGCGGTCGAACTGCTCAGCCACAGCCCGCCATCCCGCCGCGTTGATGGTGCGGCCTTTCCGCATCGACCGGCTCTTCCAGGCGTGCATCACCGCAACCTTCAGCCCCTTGTCATCCCCTGGTGTCCAGCGTCTCCGGGTCGTCTCACTTTCCAATTGGATCCCTCCTGTGGTTGTAAGTCCACGAAAGTAGCAGGCTATGGTTTTTTTGTCCGAGAGAAACTTGACCTGGCTCTTTGTGGGGGCGACAAAGGATGTTCACGCTCGGGGGAGGTGGTGATTTGAGGCTCAGGTTTCGCTGTCCGCGATGTGGCAATGTCACTCTTGAACGGCACCCTGCGTCCAGTTGGATCACCTGTCTGCCCTGCCGTGAGCAGACCATGACAGAGAAGGAGGATTATATGTATTACGCCGGGATAGACCTCGGCAACGACGGCGCTATCGTCGTGCTCAAGGGGGACCGTGACCAGCCTGCCACCTGGTATACCTGGGAGTCGGCCACCTTTGGGGCGAACGGCAGCCACGAGCCCTACGAGGAGGCGATTCGATCATTCCATGCGGACTTCCAGGGGGTTGAAGTCCGCATTGCCATCGAGAAGCCACTCAAGATGCGCTCACACCTGGCCACTGCGGCCTTGTGGTGGGCCTACGGGTACGCTGCGTGCTTGCTCAAGGAGGAGTCATGGGTCGGGATTTACCCCCGAACCTGGCAGTCGGCCATGATGGGGGACCTGGCTGGCAAGAGTAAGGACAAGAGCTATGAGGCTTCAGCCTTCTTCGTTGACCCCTTCGACGGGCTAGCTGACGCTCACAACATCGCAAAATACGGGAGGATGCACATCACATGGGAGAACGTCTCTTCACCCACAGCTCCATAGCACTGTTTCAGCGGTGCCCACGCCAGTATCACTACCGATACCGGGAAGAAATCATCAAGCCCTGGGCCACGCCTGGAGCGCGGGGGTTTGGCTCTGTCATCCACGACTGTCTGGAACTCTGCTTGGGGGGGAAGCCCTACGAGCAGGTACAGGCGCACATCGTGGAGAACGGAGGAAGGCCAGACCAGTGGTTGCAGCAGCTCGCCATGATGGACAGCTACTACTACCACCATCCACTGGAGCACGAGCCCTGGGAGGTAGTCAGCCTCGAGGACGTGTTTCACATCGAGGAGAACGGCTATAAGCACGCCGGCAAGATCGACGGTCTCGTCCGCATGAAGGACACGGGACAGCTCTACCTCCTTGAGCACAAGACGGCAGGCAAGGTCAGCCAGACCTACAAAGAGCGCATCTGGCACGACCAGCAAATCCACCGTTACGCCAGGTGGTACGGGAAGGCCAAGGGGATCCAGATTGAGGGAGTCGTCTACAACGTCCTCATCAAAATCGCCCGAAGGAGGCGCGTCAAGCGAAACGAGGAGGATGAGGCCTACCTCGCCAGGCTAATCGCGGACTACCGGGAGCTACAGCCATTCCTCCGCATCAACATCCCGGTTCACGGTGACACCATGAAGGCCACCGAAGAGCACGATGCCATGATTCTCGAGATGATGGCTAAGTGCGAGGAGAAGGATGTCTGGCCCAAAGCGACGGGGCAGTGTGAGGCCTTCCATAGGCCTTGCGACTACCTCAAACTGTGCATCGAGCACGACAGTCCCTACGTGAGAGAAGCAATCTATGAACACAAAGAACCACACTCGGAGCTGAAATGACCATTGCCATACCGAAACACAAGACCCCGGTTCAGGCGGATATCACCAAGACGATGGTGCTGATCTACGGACCCCCAAAGGTCGGTAAGTCCACCTTCGCGGCCTCGGCCAAGCGACCCCTCTTCATCCCCACAGAGCCGGGACTCAACCACCTCAACGTCTTCAAAATCACCGAGAAGACCCACATCGAGACCTACCAGGAGCTGCACCAGGCCTATGTCGCCCTCCATAAGGCGAAGCAGGCCGGCACCCTCAACTTCGCCCCTATCGTCATCGATACCGTTGGCAGGATGGTCGACCTCTGCGAGGAGGAGGCCAAGCGCAAGACCGGCGCGGAGAACCTCGGGGATGTCCCCCATGGTGGAGGATGGTCCGTCAGGAACACCCTCATCAAGGACCTCCTCTTCCGGTTTAGTGGCCTCGGACAAGGCCTCATGCTGCTGTGCCACAGCAAGCTCCTGGAGGAGGACACGCCCCGAGGCAAGCGCATCTCCCATGTTCCTGCCCTATCTGGCTCTGTAGCCCTCGCGGTCATGGGCCATGTGGACGTGGTCGGATTCGCCTACCCAGATGCGGACGGCAGCCCCAAATTGTACACCAAACCCCACAAGTCCTATCAGGCGGGTGACCGAACCGGCCGACTCCCTGATGCCATGGACCTCGATTACGAAGCCTTCAAGAAGGCCTATGAGACAGGAGCTAAAAGCAAATGACTGACGACTTTTTCGGTAAGACACCACCCGCTGCATTCGGCAACGACGGGAAGAACGACTGGCTCAGCGACCTCTGGTCACAAACTGAAGCCGCTGAGCAGAAGCCAAGGCGTGAGAAAATCCCCGCAGGGGAGTACATCGCGGCGGTCGAAGGGCTCAAGCTCGAAGCCACAAAACAGGGCAAACCCAAGTTCACTTTCACCCTGAAAATCGTGGACGGGGTCCTCAGTGGCCGGCTCCTCTGGAAAAGTTGTGTGCCGTCGAGTCCAGCCGCTATGGCATACTTTAAAGCTGATGTGGCAATGTGCGGCGCGAATGTCTCAGACGGGTATGACCTGGAGTCCATTAACGACTCCATCACCGGGCAGAGGCTCGCCATCTCAGTCAACTACCGCATCCGAAGCTGGGAAGGAAAGAGCTACGAAAACCAGAACATCTACTTCAACAAGTCGCTCAGCAGGGACCCCAGCGCGCCCGTCGATGACTTTGACGTGCCCTTCTAAGGGAGACGGAGTCTACTCACGGACCTCCCGGGGGCGTGTGCGAACCTGGCTGATTACAGGGACAATAGCCATTCACCTGCAAAAAGCCCGCGCATACACCCTCGAGGAGGTCATCTCCTGGGGAGGAACATGGAAACTTTTGAGCGAGCAGCCGACCGAGAGTGGGAGGCCAAGCTGAGCCAGGTCATGCAGGGTATCCACCAGATGCTGGTCAGCAAGCGACAGGCCTATGGGGCCTCAATCGACCGACCCGTGGGCATTTTCCTACAGGCCTCCAGCGATGAAATCGGACTACGAGCTCGGATCGATGACAAGCTCAGCCGTATCGCCCGAGGCGACGGAACAGGTGACGAGGATGCCATTGATGACCTCATTGGCTACCTCATCATGCTCCAAATCAAGCGACAGGAACAGAGATGAAGCAACGAGGGGAGCAGTTCATCGCAGAACTCACAGCCCTCTGCGACAAGCACGGGATTTACCCCGTAGCCGCAACGGGATTCCTCCCGCTTCACACGTGTTACATGGCGACAGAGGACGCGGCGGAAGACTGCCACCTGCTCAGGATGCAGCTCTCGGATGCCAACCTCTGCCCACCGAGCTCCAAAGCGGAGCAGTTGTACCAGGAGGGCAAGCTCACCGATGAGCAGCTCGCTTCGTTACACACTGCTACTGAGGAGTGACTATGAGCTGAGAGGATGGAGCACCTGGAGGGCAGTCCACAAACCAAGCGGCCGGATTTTCGTCCACCGCCACCGTGGGTCCTCCTACTCCACCCCAGCCATTGCGATTGCTGCACTACAGGATGCGGAGGCTGTCCTGGACGAGTACCTTATCGTCCTGCATCAGCTCATACAGACGGATATCGGGGTTGATCCCTCCTCGAGAGAGCCGGTCTGCGTCACACCAAACGAGTACCGCATTGGGCCCCTAATCCAGCGAATGGGGGAACCCTGGACCCCCGAGGAGTATGAGACCGATGATGACATTCCTTTCTAAGCTCATTTTATGGCTAGCCCTCATGGGCTGTGGTGCCCTCGAGGAGAGACCCCTCATCCACTGCGAGTTCCTCTGCAAGCACGACATCCTCATCCACCACTGCTGGTCAGGCACCACCACACCCTTTAAACAACCCAACCAACGATGGGAGTACATCAAGACAGGATGCGGCCACGACAAAATGAAGAACATCCACTAGCCGCCAAGCTCTGGGGAGTACTCGCGGGAATCTCACTCATCGTCGTCATGATAGGTATTGGTGTATGCATGTCCCTCTAAAGCCTGATTGCCACAAGTGCCATAGGCGCGTCATCCCCAAGCTCCAGTGGAAATGGAGCCCCAAAGAGGCCCATTACAGCCTCCTAATGAGGTGTGGAGCATGTAGGGCTACCCTGGATACCAACCTGGCCCCAGAGAGCCCCTGGTATAGACTCATGAGGAAGCCACCGCCTCCACCCCAACAACTGGAGCTCTTATGACACCCGACAAGGAATGGCTCTGCTACGCACTCGGAGCCATCAGCCTCTCCATTGGCCACTCCATAGAACGACTCACCGATGAAGACGTTGAGCTCATCTACCAACTCCTCCATGGGCTCTTGGATGTCCTCATCCTCATTGAGGAAAGGGAGGAGGAACTCCACTAGTGGACAGCATGACCGATATGAGGAAAGCCATCCTAGCAATCTTCGACAAGGACAACTTCGCCATGGAGGCCCTACTCGGCCTGACGAAAGACCTGCATGACCAATGGGTCGATTTGAGCCGGCAGGAGAGAGCAAAGCAGCTTGAGCACATCGCAGCTACCTGCCATAAAGTCAGAGGGTTAGTCCTGTTTGAAAAAGAGGGTTGACGAGAATGGTTGACCTCGCGTATGGTCATGATTCTTCTTTTTCTTTTAGAATTTCTTTTTCTTCTAAATTAGCGGGATGTCTCTTAAGTTAACTTAAGGTTAAGTAGGCCTATTAAGCCTACTAGGCCTAGTAGGGCTGGTTAAGTTAACAGGAAGTGGCGCGCTTTACATCAGGGGAGCTCGCAAGGTAGCCTGGCAAGCAAGGGGGATTACACATGCACCGGATGACAAGAAATCATAGCCTGACCATCACGCCTGTTCAGGATGACCTCTGGGGCGTCACACTAGACTTCCTCGAGGAGGGGGTCCGAGTCAGAGCGGTAGGGGCGACACCACAGACAGCCATTGATGTCGTGTGGATGGCTGCTGAACAAGTAGGCTCAGAGAGGCCTGTGTTGGAGCTGGTTCGGGGGGAGGGTTAATTTTGAAGAAGGGTGAAAATTTATTAGAGAAACAGATTCGTAACCTGGGGCCCAATGTACCCCCCCTCGCGCGAGCGATATACACTCCAGGCGAGCTCTCGCGAGCGATATATACCCAAGAAAAACTCGCAGCAGAGGGTGCCAATACCCCACTAAACGCTGCACTGCTCTGGTGTCTATCGGACCGGTCAAGCATGTATGACCCACTGATTGACAGCTGCAATCCAAGACCCATTGCCCTGCTCGCCACCCCACAAGATAAGGGGGCCAATATGGGGCCAGGGTGGGGCGCAGTCCCCCGAACCACCACTAAGCTCCCTACCTCTAAACCCCTATAGGCCGCGAGCTTTGAACCTGCTCCGTCTGGTTTGTGGTTCCGTGTTACCGTTATGGGGCCGTTACCTCTCCAGTGATAGAAGGCCTGAATACATGGCAGACAAAGCCGAACGCAAAGCCCATAGATTCCGCCTCTGGTTATCCACTGAAGACAAGGCATTCCTTGATGCCATTGGCAAGGTTCAGGCTATTACAACGGGTGCTCTGATATCCGACTTCATTGCTATATCTCTCCGTGCCATCCGAACTGGCAGAGACCCCTATACCGGCGAACCTATCCTGTGGAGAGTTCCCGACCGTCTTCTGCCCCCGTCCATCAAGTCAGTGCTTGAACAGATGGAAGCCGGTGAAGGTCTCCAGCTGAAGCGCAAGCGCGTTCTACCCCCCAAAGCCTACCAAGCCCGGGCCAGGGCTATCCTCGACAGCTTGCAGTCTCCCGAATAGGATTTTCTTTCACCTATCTTGCAATTAGGTTCTTGACGGGGGGACAGGCATTCGAGTACTTTTGAGCCTGGCGGGAGTCTATCCCGACCAGCCCGGCAACACAGAAACCCCGGAGAATCATGTGCCAAATTCAACCACTACCTTTCCCGTGAGACGTTTCTTCCTTCATGACGATGGCGAGAACCGCGCCATCCTTCATGAGTGCGGCGTGATGGTCATTCTGTCCCGCCGTCCTGACGAGACCATTCCCGCTTTCTGGGACCGCATCAAAACAAAGCAGGTGGCCCGATGAACTGGTATCGCATAGTCGTTGGAAACATCGGGACCGTCATTGAAACAACCGACTATGCGGAAGCTCGCGGGGTATACGTCCACTATATCAATCAGTCGCGAGACTATATCACCCGGGCAGCCGGTGAGTCGGTCTACTTCTTCTCTGACAATGAGCTGACTGGTGAGTTTACCGGTGGCCCCCTTGGAGAGGAAAGCCCGGCGGTCCCGGTGGTGTCCCGATGAAACACGACGTCGAACCCTACCCTCTGAACCTGCGCTACTGCCTGGTCTGGGGTGGATATCTGCTCGGTTACTTCAGCCTTTTGACCTATGGCCTTCTTAACTAAATCGGAGACTTACAATGAACGACCTACACACTCAACGAATTCAAGCCCTGTCCCTTCACCTTGTCGAGGACGGTTTTACCCAAGCCGAACTCGACGACATTGACATCGACTGCGAGCATCTGACCTGGAACGAAGCCGAGTTC
>TARA_R110000824_G_scaffold79822_2_pt1 | contig 21440 bp, 32 predicted proteins | sample TARA_R110000824 | Tara Oceans TARA_R110000824 (sample SAMEA4397747) | marine metagenome | biome: Polar Biome; feature: [MES] marine water layer (ENVO:01000295) within the mesopelagic zone...; material: water (ENVO:00002006), including particulate matter (ENVO:01000060) such as......
GAACTCAGAGATGCTGGCCCGAACAGCGTTCTTGTTTCGGTCGTTGTGGAGTCTTGCGTTTTGGGGGTCGAGGACAAGTCCATCAATCGCCACCTCTTTGAATTCCATGTCTATCCTCGGCTTGTCTTGGAAGGAACGGGGGCACGACTAACGAAGCTCCAGACCTCGTACTGGTGCCCGTTTGGTTGCTGGTACACATCGATCTGAAGCCCAGGGCACGGCAGGGTCGCGTTCCCAAGGTGAGACGCCTTCGCCACCTTGGTTAGCGATTCCAGCATGGCTCCGGTGATGATCATGCGGGCGTCAAGAGCCGCCTCTGGGCCGCCATACGTTGCGGTATAGACTTTTCTATCATCGCCGTTATTTGGGTTTTGAATCGGCAGGAATGATTCGTGAATGAGTGGTCCCGGTGGGCGCTTCCCGCTCATGACAAAATCCACGCAAGCGATGCGGTTTGCAGGGCGAAAGCCAAAACCAGGGTCACGACTATCGTTCTCATCCCTTTCTGCTTTATGGGGGGAGCCATCAGCAGCGCAATCTTGTTGCCCTGTGGCGTCTCCACCACCAGATTCGCCATAACGCTCCACCCTCCACCAACCAGGGCCGCTAATGCGGGGTTGTCGATGGCCCGCTCCAAATCATTCGCGTCCAGCAATTGAATCGCGCATCTATCGTGTTTCATTTCTTCCTCTCTTTTGGAATCCCATCTCTGCCAATCACACCCATCCTAACCTTCCCGTCACAGTTGAACGCGAAGAGCCGTGCATTGAAGTTTCTCTTACGCTCAGTCTTTAGAATCGATCTAAAGTAACCCTGGTCTCGGGCGCTCAACGACTCGTATGGGACCACATCTACCTCATCGCCACTTTCCAGCCGAGACCACTCTTTCCCCTCATTGACGTAAAGCAATTTGACCTGAATCACATACTTCAATTGACCTGCTCGCTCGCTCCATCAACCGGCTTGCTAACCAGCCGCTCAATCAATGCGTAATCAAGAATGTACTCCCCATTTAAGCCACGCTCGCACTTCTCAGAGCCCATGTATGAGAGCCCAATGGCTTGAACTACATCCCCCCAACCTATGACGGGTTCCGGGTGTAGTTCTTTTAATCGACCACTCAGCCTGCCTACCCACCCCTCGACATCGCCCTCTTCGGCGCGCACCTTGATTGGCGGGACCATCCCCTGCCTCTTCACCTTGGCGACAAGGCCGAACATTTCCTGTACGTCAGCGTGGTCTGGATACACGGCCACCACGCGCCCACAGGTCATTGTGCCGCTAAAATCAATCCCGCTAACCAAGTCGCCTTCGTGCAACTCGGGGAACTTGGGGGAGGGGAAGGGGATGGCAACCTGAACCGCATCGACTGTGGTGCTCACGCGAGCATCAAGAAGCTGAAGGATGGACGCGAACTCCATCGCGCCGCCACGAATTCGGTAGCGGATGGTAGTCGCCGCAACATCATTCATCACGCGCAGGGTCACCTTTCGGATCTCAGCAACGCTCGATATGACAACCTCTTCGCCAGTGTCTACGGAAACCATGGACAGCTTCACATCCTCCCGCTCTGTGGAGTCGTTCACAGTCACTTTGCGGGTTCTGGTCTGCCCCTCTTCAACCAGCAGTGAGGAGCCGGGTAGAGCGTGCTCCAGCGCATCTGCCTGTACCGGCTCCGCGCCAAGCTGGTAGGCAACGTCAAGATCCCAGGACAAGTCTCCTGACGGATCGCGGCGCACCAGCACGGTTACCAGAGTCCCAGCCGCCTCAGACGGCATGTTGTGAAAGTCGATCATGTTCTTGTCCCCCTACTTTGTTTTACCCACTTGAGGCAGTTTCCCTCACAGACGCTGGGGTTTCTTCCCACCTGTCTGCGAATACGCACGCTTCCCTATCGAAGTACAGATAGCACTTGGAGCCGGGCAGCCCGAACTCGCTCCGAACCTTGTCAATGTATACCCACGCCGCAGTCTTGGCCTGATCGTCAGTAGGCAACACTCGGGCCACCACGATGCCCATGTGTGCGTCCTGCTCAATCGCTGACGCACCTTTCAGGTCTTGAATCTTGACGCGCCGCTGCTGTGAGTGGTGCATCCTGCTTGGGTGCGCGACCAGAATTACAGTCACATTGTCATAGATGGCTACCGTCGCAAGAGCACGAACGACGTTCTCAATTGCGCGGCGCTCATCAGGCGCAGACGGATCAACCAGAAAGCCAAGATGATCGATAACTGCAACCTTCACATCATGACGCCGCACCGCATACCGTATCGCTTCAATGACTTTTGCTGGGTCCATGTGGCCGTAGTGATCAACGATGTGGATCGGCATCTTCCCAAGCGCCTGAAGAGCGTCACCCCTCTCCTCTGGAGTCGCCTTGGTGAACTCTCCACCCATCTGCGCTCTCAGTAGCTTCTGCACCGTACCAATCGGGCGCTGCTCAAACGATGTCAGAAGAACAGGCGTGTACTTCCTTGCCTGCTCCAACGCCGCCCATGTGGTGAACGTGGTCTTTCCGGCACCAGTGTCTCCCGTGACGACAACGAGGCCCGGTCGCCAACCCCCAATACATGAGTCGAGTTTTTGGGATCCGGTTGAACTACCTTTGAGAGATTCGGGCTGGTTGACCAGCGCCTCAATATCCTCCATGTAGTCATCGACGCGCCGCAACTTCAAGTCCATCAAGGGTTGCGAGCGTTCAATTGCCTTCTCTACAAGGCTGCGGTCAATGCCCGCAATCAGGCAATCCCCTGCGTCTTTCTCAGGAAGAACCACCCGCGAGCATCGGTACTCCCCCAACTTCTGAGCAACGCTTTTCGCGCCTGCCTCGCCGGCAGGGTCAGAGTCGTACAGGAGCAGGAACGAATCGTAAGGCTCCAAGATGTCCAGCCACTCATCAAGCCACGAGCCCGCACCGGCAGTTCCGCTAACGACATTCGACCGGACCCCGTACTGCCACATGGCGATTACATCCATTTCCCCTTCGGTGATGTAGACCTGGGCGTTCTTGTCTGCGTTCAGGCGGTGCGCATTGAACAACGCTGACGGCTTTCCGGGGCACCGCATGTACGTCTTTTTTGTCTCACCCTCCTTGCACAGCCGGTCATCACATCCAGACCCATTGCACACCGGGCACGGTCCAGGGATGGTTCGGAATCTCATATTGAGTAGACGCCCGTGCGGGTCGTAGACGGGGATCGTTAGGAACCAACGGGTTCCACCCCCACGCACCCTTACGGAGTGGGCACCAAGGTTGAACTCTATGATCGTCTCAAGTTCCAGCTTTCGATCATTTTGCAAATACGACATGACGGGGTTCCACACAGCCGTCGTCTCGTTGTAGGTCACCTCGCGCAAGGTCTTGTGGCTCTCATCGTCCATCCCCTCACGAAACGCGAATGGGGAATTCCGGTTCACCGGTTTTGGCTTCGGCGCTTCCGGTGGAGCAGGGGATTGGCCCCTCTTAGTTCTCCCCAAGGCGCGCTCAAGTCCACTCGTTAGATCCTTAATCGCCGCAACCTTCACATCCTTCGCCACGCCGTTGCGGAGGATTGCCTCGTCTCCAAATGCTTCCCTCAGCGCGTTCATGTGCCCCTTTGCACCGCAACGCTTGCAGTCCCACAAGCCCAACTTGTCGTGGCTCAGGTTGACGTACAGGTGTTTGACTTTTTCACATAGCGGGCAGTCTGTAATGGCGTGCTTGCCGCTGCTCTCGTTGCGAAGCCGTACAATTGATTTGGAGCGCAGGTAATCTTCAAGCTGATCGGGGTTCACGTACCCCTCCGCGCAAACGGCCCGAGGTCCACTTCCTGAACCTTCACGCTTCCGCTCTTCCTCGCTTTCCACTGGTAGACCAATTGGAGTCTGCCTTGCAGCTTCTTGGCGACGAACAGGTTGTCGAGGCCAAGGTATGTCCTGCTGTCCTTGTTCTCTCCGCGCCAAAACCGGGCTGGGGCTTCCGTAGACTCATACGCATAGTCAATCAAGGAAACAAGGTCTGCGGCAGGGGCCTCACGCATGGCTCCACGGATTATCCGCTGAGACGATGGCGTGAACCGGCACGCAGCAGGGCGCTGCTGCCTGTCTCTCCAGGCTGCCCACACTTCCTGAACGCGGGCGTCATACGCTTGCGAGCGGGGCTCCCTCTTCATCCCGTAAGCGCGGGGGCAAAGGTCTTTGCACTCTTTCTCGGTGGCGATTCTGCCGATCCGATTGCTCACAATCGCCCGAACCTCAGAGGGGGTGGGGGCAACCAATTCAAAGTTAGCCTCAACCCGACTCGCTCCACGGCCCGGCTGCGTTCCTGGGAAGTCGCAAAGCCAAGCCATCCCATCCCCATATAGCAGACATACATCAAAAGCAGAAAGCAACATCAGAGCGGAGTCGGATGTCGTTGGGGGCTTCAAGCCTACCGAACGAGCCAACCGCTCTTTGTCTACGCGCAGAAGTCCGTCTCTGTCAGCGCAGGATGCCATCCACAGCCACGCGAGACGACCAGCCGGGGGCAACCCGGCCAGTCGCTCGTTGCTCCACCAAGCAGCGGAGACGACGCGATCCATTTCCATTGGTCGCGCCCCTTAGAACGGGATTTCGTCGTCTGAAACGCTCGGTGCGGAAACAATCTTCGGCCTGGCGCCTTGAGACGCCTTCCACTTGCGGTACTCCGCATGGCGTTCTTCACCAGTCGAGACCAAGCCATCCCAACTCTCTTCGGACTCGCCTGAATACGGGTAGTAGCCAGCAGCGCGAACACGCTCAACGCCTTCCCTGTCCTTGTCGATCTTCATGTCAGCAATGACCCACTTCCTCGTGAGTACCTTCTGCAATTCTGCCTCGTTCTCCGCATCGAATGGCTCATGAAGGCCCACCGCTACCGAATACTTAGCGATCTTCCACAAGGCTCGCTCAGTCAAGACAAAGGTATCCCACGCATACGCGCCGACATCCCCGCCTGTACTGCCCGCTTCCTCCAGATCCTTCAGGCAGATGAAGCGTACAATCGCCATCCTGTTGCCTGCTCTACTGTCTTGGTAGTCAATGCCAACGGGCATCAACACCTTTCGTCCTGGGCGTACCTTTCGGTCGCCGCGTTCTGAGTTTCCCGCACCGTTTGCGGGGTTTACCATAAGGGCCATGGGCTCTCTCCTTTTGAGTTAGATGGCTTCTTCGCCGGAAATCTGTCGAATCCACTCGGTAACATCGGTATCAACGATGCCGCCAAGACTGCCGCAAGGCTTGCACATGATGCGCGAGGGGCCTTCCAGCATGGTCTGATGCAGGATAACCCTCTCCCCGCTTTCGTCCTCTACTTCGCGCTTGTAAACGTAGCCTACAAGCGAAAAATACCCAGCAATCTCATTGGGGATCGCTCTCCCCTGGAATTGGGGGAGGATGTGGCGCTCGCCTTTGTCATCCTCTGTCACCTGTGAAAGGGCGGTAGCGACAACGTGGTAGGGAACGTCTCGTAGAATACGAACAAACCGGCGCATACGCTCAGTGAGTTCGCCCCAATCCTTCATGCTGAAGTCAGCGTAGTTCTGACGGCCAGCCATGATTTCGTCGCGCATCATCCGCTGAATCTCAGTCAGGCTATCAACGATGATCGTCTTACACCCGGCTTCAGTGAATGTTCCCGAAAGGGCTTCAGCGAAAAACTCACGCACCACCCCCATGTCAGTAGCGTGAACCACCACCGCATCCGGGTTCGCGTTTCGGATTGATGCCAACCCGTTCGCTTCCGTCAAGAGCACAAACGGTGCAGGAGCAGACACAGAGGCCCACGTTTTCCCAGCACCACTATTGCCGTGCAGAAGCACCTTGACATGAACTAATGCGCCCATGTCTCCAGCCTTTTTCAATTCCATCGTGCTCTCCTAAAAGGGCAAATCCTCTACCTGTTTACTCATACCGTCAGCCTCTTCTTTCTCAACCCCCCGCACCAGCCACTTCTGCACACGACCCAACACGTAGCGATCCCTGCCCTCCGGGGTGTCGTTGACGCAGATCCCCTTGTAGGAGCAGAAGCCGCGCATACACACGGGCTGTCGCGGAAAGAGCCTATCTGCGCGGCTTCGCGGCTTCACTAGGTCGCGCCTCATTTTGCCGTGCCGGTCAGCGACCCCCGCAATCTCTAAGGCATACCGAGCCATGTCTGCCGGTCCTGCTGCGCCCCACTCCCGCTGGTATAGCTTCGTGTCGATCTTCTCAGTAAGGTGCTGGATGTGGTCGTCGTAGATTGACGGGTCAGGCTCATTCTCAATTGCCTGTCGGTAAATCCAGCTTGGCGTATTTTTGTTCTTCGCCATCGAGAAGCCACCAGCTTTCAGCTTCGCGGGCTCATACTGCGTGGAGCTACTCACCACATCGTACAGGTAGCCAGCAACCGGGTTGGGGTGGTCTTGCAACTCTTTCCCGAACAGGCCCCGCTCGCACATGGACCGCAGCAGCCACAGGTATCCAGTCGTCTGCGGGTCTATCGAAAGCGACTCAAAGTATGTTTGCGGCGCCCTGCTGGTCTTGTGCTCGACAATCCATAGAGCACCTGTTTCTCGATGCTGCATGAGCGCATCAATGCGACCCACTTGATACCAGGGCCACCGAACCATCTTGATGCGATGAGGGCCATGCTGGTCTGTGCGAGCCGCCATGCGGAGGTGATCACCGGCATCCACTACCGGGACATTGGTTCTGAATGGCCTGTCGCCGTCCATAATCGGGGCAGCAAGGGTCAACTCAACGCCAATCACCCGGTAGTTTTCTGGAGGTGCATTGCCCCACCGCGCAAGGTATCCCCTGCACATCTTCCCAAGCGTATCGACCTGAGCTTGCCACTCATCCTCTGTCATTAGAGGATCATCGCAGTCTACTAAGTCAGCACGCCATCGCTCCGCAATGAGTGGGATGGGGCCAAGAGGGCCACGCTCGCGGTGCGAGGGGCTGCAACGGCAATCTTCCTCTTCAGCCCAGGTTGGCGCTTGATTTCTCAGGGCGTGGCACTTGATGCAGCCTTGAAGCGCCCAATCCGGGTACACCGCATCCTCTTGCGCCCACCACCCCCAGACATCTTCCATCACTTCATGGAAAGCTGTTCCCAGCCTCGCAGCAGGGCCAGCCTCCGTGTCCAGTCGCTCGGAATGACGGAACCACCATCGCTTAGGACATGCGGCCAACAGTCGCTCGCTGTTGCTGATGGCGATGAAACGCCCGCTCTTCGGAACTGCTGACCCGTGCTTCGTGCCAATTGTCTTTTCATAGCGAGGCACTACTGCTTGAATCTTCATGTGATCCTCCACAAGCCTCATACGCGAGAGAACCGCAATCGTAACGTCGCGCCTTTTATTTTGGCGGTCAGATTGTGGCCGGATACTATACATAAACGGCTCCTCCGGGTGTTTCCCCTCTCTCTCTCTCTTGGGTACACTCGGTTGGAGTCTATTTTTTTTACCGTAAGGGGTTACGGTTTAGGGGTGGACCGGTAAGAGGGTTCAGAGGGAAAAAATGAAAATCAGACTTCTTACATTTGACGAGCGAGTAGGCCGAAGTGAGGCAGAATCGCTCGACTCCATTGACAAGTGGCACGCTCGCGCCAAGAAGGGACGGGAATCAACAATGTCTCTACGTGTAGACGGGCAAGCCCTCTTGAGCAACGGGACCGGAGAACTTCGACTGCTGCTCATCTGCGATAACGGAACCGCCGCAATCGACCTGTCGATGGACGCTGACGACTCTGGACAACTCATGGATGCCATCCACGAAGGACGGATGCAAATGGCTTCGCTCTCTATGGAGAAATTCGTTGATTGCATGAGCGATGAGCAGGCACAGGAGATCACGGACATTATTGGGGGAATGTTGATGGAATCCAGGGGCTCTGAACCCGCAGAGTCCTGATGGAGCCGCTGCGCATCCATGTAGGATCGACGCTTAGTTTTGAGCGGCATGAGGCACCCGTAGAGTTTTTCCATTCTCTTCGGACTCATCTGACCTGGGAGAACCCCACTTGGCGCAAGGCGACCAACACGGGGCGCTCTGTGCATGGGATGACAGCCAACCTCTGCTACCTGCGCTGTACCCCAGAGCGGGCGTTCGCCCCCCGTGGCGCAGTCGGGCTCTTCACGCGGTTGGCTCGGGATCATGGCGTCGAACTGGTTTGGGACAATTCCGTAACCACCCACCCGCACAACGGGTGTGCTCTTGATGACCTTGATGTATCGCTCAGGCCGTACCAGAAAGACGCCGTAGACACGATGATCGAAAAGGTCCAAGGCTACGTCGTCCTTCCCTGCGGTGGGGGCAAGACCACCCTCGGGGCAACGGCTGCGATCATGCTCGGAGAGCCGACAATCATCTGCGTCCACACAGAGGATTTGGCGTACCAGTGGTCTGAAACCATCCAGAGCATCTACTACGAGACCCCGCGAATCGTTGGCTGCGGAACACCAAACGACCTCAGCCCCCTGGAACACGGGGAGATCGCTGTCTGTCTGATCCAGACTCTTTCCAAGTCTGCTGACAAGGCCATGCCGCTACTCCAGTCAGCAGGCTGCATCATCGTTGACGAGTGCCACCACGTAGCGGCGAATTCATTTCAGCGCACAATCAGCCGGTGCCCCGCCCGATACCGGTGGGGCCTGACTGCAACCCCAAGCCGACCAGACGGGCTCGACTTCATGCTCGACCTTCACCTGGGTCCACGCCTGTTCTCCATGACGACAAGCGAATTGGTTGACCTCGGCTTTCTGATGCGGCCCTCGGTTCACCCCATCCATACCGGGTGGAGCCCATCGCCATCTGACTACGGAAAGGACGGCAGGCTCATCTACGCTCGCGCTGTCACCAAGGCGTGCAAAGACCCTGGTCGGAGCAGGCTGATTCTGGACCTCGCTGCGCGGGCCTACGAAGAAAACCGGACAACTATGATTTTGGTTCCCCGCGTTGGGTATGCCACCGCTCTCGCTGGTAGGCTTCAGCAATACGGAATCCCAGCCACCTGCGTAACCGGCAAGTCCAACAAGCAAGCCAGGAAGCACAGGCTGGATGACATGCGTAAGGGCCGAACGTCGGTCATTGTCGCAACGCAACTCGCAGACGAGGGGCTGGATGTGCCAAACCTTGACTGCCTGATCCTTGCGTCGGGGGGCCGCGCCGCTGGAAGGGCCATCCAAAGGGCGGGCCGCATCATGAGAATCGCAGACGACAAACAGAAACCGATCATTTTCGATCTGGTTGACGGTGGGCCGTTCAAGTCTCAGTGGCGATCAAGGGCTACCGCATACAAGGATCACCTTGATGTGACGGCAGGGGCGCCGGTCACGCCGGACCAGGCACTCTACCTGTTGCGCTCTTAGTCTATGGGGTGGTCGCCCTGCCGCGCATCCACCATGTACGTCTTTATGTAGCCGCTCGGAATCTCATCTGCCCTCTCCTGGGCAATATCCGGGTCGCGGTAAACGCCATGCACCGTATCACCGTAAGCCTCGCGCACTGACCGCACGACGTAGACAACCGGCTGGCCTCCGCCCACTCCTTGAACGTGGACAGTATCGAGTCCTTGAATCTTGCTCATCTCTCTCTCCTTGGTTGGGGTTGGGGATACGGGGGCTCTCACCCCCGCTCCCTCTTTTTCCCACTTTGTTCGCCGTGAGCGGCGCCGAATCCATCATCCAAGAGGGCCGGGGGATTCGGTTCCCGTTCTCTTCCCTCTTGGTACTTATAGTATAACCCGTGGAGGATTACGGTCAAGAGAAACTTAAAGAAAAAAGGGTGTGTCATCACCACTCAGCGGAGGTTCAACCCCTGTGCTTACCCGTCGTGTAGGAACTAACTACCATGAGGCTCGCGATCTACCGACTTGAACGGCGCAGCGATGACACTGACAAGGTTGAATCACGGATTTCCACGACGGGAGGAGTCTCACCCCCGCAACGGGTTACCACACCCGCCGATCTGCTATGGCCTCTCGGACCCTTGTCGTTTGTATGTCCGCACTCCGTCTGGTACTCGTCAAAATGGGAGTTTTGTTTCTTACGCGGCAGGTTACTCATACTGCCCTGGTGGGGGGGCTTTCATCCCCCGTGGTCGGCGTTTGTGGCTTGTCCGACTGGCCGTTGTTTAGGTCAACTACTCCGCGCATCACGTAGCTTGCACACGAAACTCGTTGGTGAGTCAATCCCCCTCCGTCTGTGGTGGGCTCCTGTGGTGGGGCTGGTGTCTCACGTCACCCTCCCCGGTTGCAGAGGCTCTGAGACCTCCCGCCTTCCTGTTTTGTTAGGTGTAGGCTTTTCCGCTTGCCTACGTCGCGTCCCCCTTTGCTTTCAGGTTTCGTGGGGACTTACCACGCCTGGTCTACTTGAATGGCTTCATTGTTCTCCCTCCTTTCTATACATATAGTATAACCCCTCGCGGAGGACGGTCAATAGAAAAAGCAGAAAAAGTTTATTTTCTTATTAGAGCCAGGGCGCCGGGTAGCCAGTCGGCTCCGCGTACCCTGGTTCCGATGGCGTCCAATTCATCTGGCGTAAGTGATGCGGTCCCTGGTGCAGACCGTTTCTTAGTTGCCTTCAGCTTGGCCCACTCATGCCAACGCTCATGAAGGTCGCGCCACAGGACCACCCATGTCGCGTTGTGCTTCGTGCTCCGAATGAGCAGCAAGCCGTGACCGTTGTGATGCTGCTGACACCACTGAGTCATCTGGTGAGCCTGATGCGAGGGGAGCATGGAGAACGGCCACCGGGCCGCCTGGTATTCCTTGGCCTCCATGATGAATGAGTGTTCACCGCACTTCGCCAAGTAGTCGGGCGGTCCCTGACCAGAGAACACCGCCAAAAACTTCCCCCCATCCATGCGCTTCAATATCCGCATAGCAGGGGGAGTTCTGATCACAAACGCTGTTCCAGCCTTCGCGTATTGAGAGTGTTGGAGTTCAAGCCATTCCTCCCAATTTCGCCCACGGTTCGCGTAACTACGAAGCCGCACTGGTTTGCTTCTTCCGAAGCCTTGCACCCTTCGGCTTTACGATGACCTCGTAATTAAGTTCTTGGCACAGCAATAGAACTGCGCCCCACGGGGGCTGCCTATTGTCAGTTCCCGTCGCCCACTGGCTACATCGTTGTCGGCTTACTCCGCAATGCTCGGCAAGTTTACCGTAGGTTCTGCCCTCTTTTTGGGCTACCCACTCCCGCCGTAAGTCCTTGAAAATAGAATGTAGCTGTACGCTAAACTCTTCGTCGAATGATGGCATAATGCCCCCTTGGTTATCGTTGTCATCGCCACCCTACTTCAGCTTGGCCGCGAGGCGACCAATCCGGTTGATAGCAGACTGGCGCGTGACGCCAAATCGTTCCTTCACCTCATCGCCGGAAAGACCTTCCGCGATAATGAGAGCAGCGTCCCGCTGCCCGTCAGTGGCGGCGTCCATCGCTTCCTTCAACTGAACGTGCTGGAATGAATCAATCATGCCGCCACGATCCGCAAGGTCTTGGATGCTGCTGCGAGGCATGTCATCTTCCGTCCGGCTCATGCTGCCCTCACCGAGGGGGAGCGGCGTCTTGCTGAGCGTGATCGCTGTGCGGGTATGAACCCGGCGAATACGCCACCACACGAAGGTGGAACCGGTCGGGGACCGCTCAGAGTCCCAGGTGTGGAACTTGGACACGATGTCAGCGATGCACTCCTGAACGAAGTCCTCATCTGGGCATCCCCGGATACGAGCGCAGAAGCCCTCGATCCGTCCCATGTTCGCAAGTACGAAGTTCCATGCTGCCGCGTTGTTGTCTGAAGTGGTCATTTTCTTTCTCCCTCTATATACATAGTACCCTGTACGGTGAACATTGCAACCCCGCGAGGAGAAAAAAGATAATCTTTTTCTGCTATCTCATCCGTGGGCACAACTCAATCGCTGGAGGGAAGCCATGTGAGTCCTCCCAGAGGCGCCGAAGATTTCTGTATTGCCAGCCCTCCAGGGGGCCTCCACCATCCAGAATTCTCCACAGCGCAACGCTCGCTGTCTTGTCTACTGCCGCGTGCTCACAGTAGAACTTGACCAGCCGCTCATCCAGAGCGCCGATACGCAGAGTCCACTTCTTTGCTCTTCCGTATTCCCGCTCCGTGATCCCTGCTCCTGTCGAGAAGTAGTCCTCAATGGCCCCGCACAACAGCATGGCTGGCTCCCAGGACGAGAAAGACACCAGCGTAGAGTAGTAGGCCGTCAGCCTCATACGGCGCAGCCCTGGGGGAAGATCAAGATCAGCGGGGTCTTGGCTCATTGGGCGAGCAGGGTTCCAACCTCTGCCTCCCCCTGGATGCCCAAGGTCTCATCGCAGATGGCTTGCATCGTCTCGCCAATGCTCCCACCGCCTACGGTCATCCCGAACACCCTCAGACCCCGCTCCTTGGCGATCTGGATCTCAGCCTCCAACTCCATCGTGAGGGTAGCGTGCCCGTCTGTGACGAAAATCAGATCAGCCTTTTCCTCCGCAACAGACGCTGGCAGATGATGCAGCGCCGCTCTGACTGGAGGAGCGAATTCTGTGCCGCCTCCGGACCCCTCACTGGCTACGTGCAGAGCCATGGCCGCAGCGCCACCAGGGATCTTCTCGGCACTGATGCTCGCGTTGCCGTAGGAAGCCTCGCCATTGAGCACCAGCTTGTGCGCCACACCGCGAGCGTTCATGTGAACGCCGCCAGTAAGGTATGCGTTGAATCCAAGGACAGTCACGGAACGCTTTTGCTTCCGCGCCACCCCAATCATGGCGATGCCGATAGCTGAAGCCCACACCTCTTCCTCGCCGCGCATGCTTCCAGAGCGATCCAGAAGAACCACCACAGGGCCTCTGCCCTTGTTCTCTGAGCCTTCCAGCCGGTACTGCATCAGTGAACGCTCAACGATGTTGCGCTTCACCAGCTTCGACATGACGGGGTGAGCTAATCCGGCGATCTGGCTTGGGAGTACCCGAGACAGGTCTGCACCTCGCTCAATGTCCACAACCTCACTCCGCATCTGACGATCCCGAACCCGCTTCTGCTTGCTTGCAATTCGACGCAGGCGACCGGCTTTCTCCATAATGCTCTTGAAGCTGTCGGAGTCCTTGACGGATTCTGCAAGGTGGTAGCGAGCCGGGTCAGCCTGCTCGTGAGTAGGGGGAGCCGCCTCCAGGCCAGGAGCGATGCCGTTCATCATGTTCTTCGCGTCACTCACCTCGTCAGTGATGCGCCGCATAGCCACGCGAAGCGCAGAGCGGGCCATGTCTCCCGCAGAGGGAAGCCCGTTTCCGGGGGCTCCCACGCCCTCATCGTCGCCATCCTGGTCCTCTTCGTCCTCGCGCTCTTCGCTGGCCTGCTTCAGATTGGACGCCTGCTCCTCGATGACCTTCAGTATGTCTCGCGCCGCAAGTGCGCTGAAGTCAGGGTCGCCAGCAACGGAGCGCCGAAGCTGCTCAAATTCCGGCATGTCGTCTACCATCTGGTGAGCCTCGCGTGCCCACCCCAAGGTAGCGTCACCCTGATCGGGGTTGCCGTAGAGACGACTGAACACCTCAGATCCGAACGCCTTGGCTTCTTCGCCTCGCTCATTCAGGGCTTCCCGGTGTGCGTCCCAATCCTCGTCGGCTTTCGGCGCACCCTCGTCGGTATCCAGCAGCTTCTCACCCAGCCTGTCTACCTGCTCCATAAGCGAGCCTTTCTTGATGCGGCTCTCAAACAGGTAGGACTGCCAGCGTGAAGCCAACCATCCACCAACGGATTCTTTCGTCTTGAAAAACATTGTTCTCTCCCTCTCTAATTACATCATACCACATAACCCTCGAAGGGTAACGGGTAGGGTGCATTTTTTCTACACCCCACCCGCTTTTTCTCAGATGCCGCCAATCTGTGAGCGGACTTCCCGCGCAATCTGGTTCGCCATCGCCTCAATCTTAGTGGCGACCCCGGAGATTGCAGCATCAGACGAAAGCGCCTGGACTTCCGTGAGCATCTTTCGGATCTCCCGGTTGGCGTCTGCCAGTTGCGCCACAACCTCTCCACCGCTCGCCTGGAAGTCCAGGGTGCTGAACACCTCCGTAGCGGCGTCAAGAAGCCTCAGAGCGTCAGCAAGGGCCGGTGACGAGCACTCAGCAACCACACCGTAGACGGTGGGTGCCTGCTCAGGCTCCAACCAAAGACTGTTGGCGAGAACCATTAGGTCGCCCTTCTCAGCAACCACCCGACCATTCCTGATAGCGTTCGCACGCACCAGCTTCATGCTCTTGCGCAGCCGGCGATCCGAAACCATCACGCCAACCTCTTCAGCGAGGCGTTCACAAATGTCCAAAAGCGATTCTTCAACCTCTTCCGGCACGATTACTTTCTCGCGGAGTTCGCGCAGCTTGGCGAGATCGCCAGCCTGGAGACGCACGGCAATGGCGGGAGCCCCCTTCATCTGCATCAGGCGACGGCGGTTATCCCGGTCCTTGATGTAGCTAACCCAATGGCGCAGGCAGAATCGGTCATAGAGCGCCTCCAGCGTGTCATCTTGAGGCAACTCATTGGAAGCCCCGATCACCACTTCAAGCGGGATCTTCTCGCGCTTTCCACCGTTGTCGAACACTCGCTCATTCAAGGCAGAAAGCAGACTGTTGAGGATGCTGCTGTTCGCCTTGAAGATTTCATCGACAAACGCAACCGTCGCCTGTGGGAAGTACCCCTGGGTGACGCGCTTGTACTCGTCATTCTCTAAGCCCTTCAGACTGATGGGACCGAACACCTCTTCAGGTGCGGAGAACTTGGTGAGCAGGATGCTGAACTCCTCGCCGCCAACAGCAGACGAGATCGCGTTCGCCATCGCGCTCTTTCCTGTACCTGGGGGGCCAAGCATCAGCATGTGCTCTTCAGCAATCAATGCGACAACCGCGCTGGCACTCTCCTCCTCGCGCTCTATAAAAGCGGTGTTGAGTGCGGCTTCAAGAGCCTGGATTCTGGCGACAGCACCCTTGGCGCGTTCGTCATCTTCAATCGTGGGAACCTGTGTGAGTACCGGATTCATCGCTCTCTCCTTCGTGATGGGGTATAAATGCTCTTACCCTATACGGTGACTACTTCAACCCCCCTATTACCAAATAAACTTTTTTTTCTTTTAGGGGTTTGGTTTTTTCATGAAACCAGTAAGAGCCATTGAGCGACAAAAATAAGGATGCTCAAAACCCAAACGAGAGAGAACCATGGAAAACGAAATGAGCCAAGACGAAATCAACGAGAGCATCGCGCAGGGTCTTGGTAGCCTCTGCTGGTGGAGCCTCACGGACACCCTGATTACCCCCGACGACTTGCGTGCCGCAATGACGGCACAGGGGCTCGACGCATCGGAGGTGCCAGCCATCAAGGCAACGACGGCCATCGCTCGCGCAGCCCGCGAATTCAAGAGTGGCAGGAAGGGTCGTGATGCCAAGCGATATCGCGCCGAGGTCGTCTACAAGGACACCACCCGCATCGAGGTTCAGATCCAATTCCACAGCAAGGACGAGAACGGTCTCACCTCTTGGCTCCCCCATGAGAAGGTTTCCTATGATGTAGGCACCGCCCAGTGGGACTGCGCCGGCTCAACCAAGGAAGCTGAGTCGTTCCGCGAGGTCGCCAACAAGCGCATGTGCTTCTACGACCACGTTTGGATTCGTGGCTGGCTCCAGAACTACATGGATGCCCTCAGTGGTTTCCGCGTAGGAAGCAACTTCTACACGCCCACCGATCAGACCGGTGCCGTGGAGTCCGTCAAGCTGATGGTCCGCTCTATTGGGAACAGCGAATTCTGGATCGTCAACGTCTTGAATGACGGCGACACCCACGAAACCGTGGTCAACGGTGCGCGGAACAACATCGAAGGCACCCTTGACGGGATGCTGGAGAAGCTGACGAGTTGGGAGCGGCAGACTTCAGGGAGCCGCAAGATCCGCGAGGATAGCGCGTCACAGACGCTCGCTGACTTCGCCACCCTGCGTGCCCGTGCTGACTTGTACGCTGCATCGCTTCAGGTGTCCCTGGATGACCTGACGACAGCCATCGACTCCGCTACCACTCGCGCCCAGGATCTCATTGATGGCGTGCCTGTCCCGACGCCAGAGCCGGAACCAGATCCCGCAGTGGTTGAACTGATTGAGGAACTTTTTGCGCCTGAGCCTGAGCCTGAGCCTGAGCCGCCTTACGGTGAGGATGGCAAGGGGGGCCTCATCCCGGTCCTGCCCACTGACGAACAGTGCGCCACTGAGGCCAATGGGGTGACTGTGGAGCCTGTGATTGAGCCGGTGACAGTGAGCGAGGTGGAGGCACTCCGCGCTGAGTTCAAGGCCCAGACGGGCAAGGAGGCTCCGGAAATCACCGACGTTGACGCTCTCCGGGGCCTTGTCGCCATCGTGAAGGGAGCCTTTTAGAAAAAAAGTTTCCCCTTTCCCCTTGACCATAATCCTCCAGGGGTTATACTATAGGTATAGAGAGAAGGGGCGCTCGGTAAGTCCGGCATAAAGTGGGAAGCCCAAAGACGGTGAGAGGCCACCAAAAGAAATCCCGACGTGGCTCCTTCTCTCTATATTCAACAAAGGAGAAAGAAAATGGCAATCAAGATCGAACACGCAGGCGCCAAGGGCTCCAGCCGCAGCAGCGGCTTCTGGGGTAAGCGCGCCGACGCCAAGCGGGTTTCCAAGAAGCTGCGCCGCGAGGATGGCAAGCGGGAGGGTCGTTTTTCAGATGACGCTTCCGGCGAAATGGAAGCGATTTTCGCCGCAGAGTGGGCCGCAGAGTTGGCATACGAGCGGAAGGCAAACGGATTTTAGAGGTGAGTGTCTGAAGAAGAAGGTGGTCAGGGCCGCTGCTGACCGGGTAGTGGGGAAGTGATGGGGTGTAGTTCAATTGGCAGAACGTCGGACTGTTAATCCGAAGGTTGTTGGTTCAAGTCCAACTGCCCCAGCCATTGCCAGTGAATCTTCACTTTTCCCTTGACGTGGTAACCCGGAGCGGTTACAGTATATGTATACAAAGGGAGAGAGAAACATGAACACTTTTACTTACACAGTCCGGTTCAACGGCGAAACCTTCACCGGAACATTCAAGGTAGACAGCCAAAGTGACGCACACGATGTCGATGCTATTGCATGGCGTCTCGCGCAGAAGCAGCTTGCTGCGGAAACCAACGCACCTCGCTTGGAAATCCTTTGGGCAGTAAACAGTGAAGCACTCACGGTGGAGCGGAACCCCGTACTCATCAACATGCTGACCGGCGAGAAGATCGTTGGCCCCGCAGGGATGAACGAGGAAATGCTTTTTGAGATGATGGCTGTCTGATGGCCGGGAAGATGGACGTTCATTTTTCCTCTGCGACAGACCAGTGGTCTACGCCACAAGACTTGTTCGACCGACTGGACAAGAGGTGGGAGTTTGAGTTGGATGTGTGCGCGAACGAGTCGAACGCTAAATGTGTGCGGTACTTCACAGAGCACGCGAATGGGCTGGCTCAACCTTGGGCACCATTCACATGCTGGATGAACCCCCCGTATGGCCGCGCCATCAAGCACTGGATCAGGAAGGCATACGAAGAGGGTCAGCGCGGGGCTACCGTCGTCTGCCTCATCCCGTCACGGACAGACACCGCATACTGGCACGATTACGTCATGAAGGGAGAGATTGAATTTTTACGAGGCAGGCTGAAGTTTAGTGACGCCAAAAGCAGCGCACCATTCCCGTCTGCCATTGTGGTATTCCGCGCAAACGCGGCAAAAAAACGAATGGTGTGAGTGGTGAATATAAAGAGATCGAGCCGCCGATGGGCGGTGCTGAACTATGCGGTGACTGAGCCGAACAAGTGGACAGCCCGCACTATTGCCGAGGATTTGGGAGAGCCATTCAAGAGCATCGACTATGCGCGGAGTTGTCTGACCAGTGCTGGCCTTGTCGCGCTGGGGCAGATGGCTCCGGGTAGCCGCTCTCGGGTTTTGATCCCGACTCCAGAGGGAGTCGAGGTGCTCTACAAGTCGCTTGGGTTATGATGGGAACGAGGGACCAATATGCCGCTATATGAATTTGGATGCGAAGGGTGCGGCCAAGTCGTTGAAGCCTTGCAGAAGTACGATGACGCCGCCCCAGGTTGCGAGCAGTGCTCTACTGACATGAAGCGCCTCATCAGCCGAACCAGCTTCACCTTGAATGGCTCTGGGTGGGCCAGAGACTCATACGGAAAGTACGACATCACCTACGGCAATAATGGCGGTGGTCGCGGCATGAAGAAGTCTGACATCAACCAGAGCGTCGAAGCCTTCAAGTCCTAATCTCCCCACCCCCTCGTTCACGCCCTCTCAGCATGGAGGCAAAATCCGAGAGCGGGTTCCTACCGGGCGGGGGGGATGGGGCTCCCCTGAAGAGCGAGCGTTGAACTCCTCAACAGAAATTAGGTTCAGCCACTCGTCCTTGTTGGCAAGTAGATCGCGGTACGTGGGCTCGCCGGACAGCGCCTCGATGGGGTCTCCGCTTTCACTTGGGATGATGACCCCAACCCCGTAGTCAGTATCAATGACAAACATCATGTCTGATGACTCTTGGCGCAGGTCTACCCACCCCTTCCATACATCCCCGACCCACTCACCATTGTCGAGTGCGGGAACTACCTGGGATCTCTCGTCAGGCGGGCAGCAGTCGTGGCACACGATGACGCCGCCAGGATTCAGCAGATGCTTCGCGTTGGAGATGTCTCGCTTCCACTGCTCACGCTCATGGAGCCCGTCGATGAAGATGACATCAAACCCGCCGCTCAAATCGGGATCGATGACATCCGCAAAGAAGTCGTCGCTCGTCTTGCAAGCGAACTCCATAGTTTTTTGCTTTCCCTTCAGTTGGCACAGCATCTTGGCTTGGCCTTCAGCCCAGGGGTCAGGGTCTACTCCCGTCTTGTGGTCCACACTGATGCGGCAGAATGTCTGCGCCGTCTGCGTTCCCACTTCAAGGTAGTAGGTCGCATCCAGTTCATCAATGAACCTCTGAACAATCTCAAATCTAAGCATCGGCCAAATACGCATTTCTCTCTTTTCCTTTTGATCGAGGCAGCCCCCACCGAAGCAGGGGCCGACTCTGTTGATTTAGCGGCAACGGGTACAGACGCGGAATTACTTCTTCGCGTGCGCGTCTGTATAACCCTGACCGAATATGTAAGACGCCAGAACACCAGCGGAAAGGGTCAGGGCAGTTTCCCACCCGACCGCCCCAGTGATGACTTGCGTAATAATTGGGGAAAGGGAACCGACTACGGCAGCCCAGAACTTACGTGACTTCAACTTGACCATCATGCGAATACCTCCAGAGGTGTTAGCAACATATCAAAGAGAGACTAAATGCGGTACACCGCAACCAAAATGCTTCTGCTGCCGCCTAAGTGCGCGTCTCGGTTCTGCGACCGGTACGTGCTGGCAGACCAACTGCTGCCAGGGCAGGTTCCTGCGCTGCTTGGGCTCTTTGAGAACTACCCCCACAACGATCCGCGCCGAGTGGTTGGGGCCGACTGGTGCAGGCATATCCCACTGCGCCACATTCCAGATTCAATAAAAAATGGAAGAACTCCTGTCATCATGAGCCGCGACCCGTACAGGTGGTACGAGTCGTGGTGGAAGCACATGAGCAAGCAGGACTTCGTTTGGAACGCCTATTGGGGTCATTGCGGGCAAATCCAACAAGTTGACCTACGGACATTGGGCGGAGTCGGGATGGACTTGAAGATTCCAAGAGATGTCCCCCCCTTCAAGGTGGCCCTCAAAGATTACATCTTTGGGCACACGAGCCAGCAAAATATCCAAATGGCACAACGGGTAAATGGACGCAACGCAATCGTATGGGGTGACAATCACCTTGCAATGCAGGCCCATGAGAGGGTGGGCTGGTGGTCACACTGGATGCACTACATGGCATCAAAAGAGCAGGGCTCGTGGAACATGGATGCTCGGTTTATCCTGCCTGATGGCGACATAGAGGGAGCACTCAAGGGGTCCGGGTTCGCGGTATCAGGAGGGACGAAGGAGCGGGTTGGTGCGGATATAAACCACCTGCGCGGGCCTGAGTGGGATGACGAGATGCGCTCCTGGGTTGAGGCGGCAGATGGCCCAACCCTGAACTTGGTGCGGGAGCAGCAGGCATGAGCGACTGGACCCTTATCACCGGCACAGGAAGATCGGGAACGTCGTGCTTCGCCAAGCTGATGAACGCCTGTTTTCCAGACCGACCAATGCCGGGAGCCGACTACTGGAACGAGAATGTAAATGCTGGTTGTGAGGGGAACCTGAGCGCACTCTTGGAGAATCCGAATCTGGCACTCCCCCCTGGAGTCATCGTCAAAGACCCGCGAGCGGAGGATCTCCTGCGCTTGGTGAATATCGGCTGCATCCCGTCATTCGTGTTCGTCTGCTTCAGGCCGCTTCACCTGAGCGCAGAATCAAGAATGAGCAATCAGATGAAATACTTTGGGCCTATCCAACACACCATTGGTGTCGATTACCAGAGCAGAATCATGCAGGGGTTGGAGCACGAACTGAGGGGCACCAGCAAACTTCAATACCTCAACGATCATGTAGCGGTAGGCATGATCATGGACACCATATGGCAGCACAACATCCCTCACGCCATCCTGAAGTACCCTGACTTTGTGACCGATGCGGAAACGCTGTACGAGCAGGTGAACGCTGCGCTTCCCATCGACAAGGATGTGTTCATGGAGAAGCACGCTGAGATCATGGACCCCTCCCTGGTGCATAAAAAATAACCTTTTTTTCTTTTCCCCCTTGACCGTAATCCTTCATGGGTTATACTATAAGTATCAAGAGGAGAGAGAATCATGAACCACCGCCGCAAAGTCTACGTTTACAGCCTCATCGACGCCAGGGGGCGCGTCCGGTCCACCACTCCCGACCCGGCAGAGATCGGCCCGTTCTGGAAGGAGTGGGACGAGCAGCTAGGCATGGTCGCGTCATCGATGATCGCGCTTGTGAAGCGGTCAGAAGAGGCCATCGAAGAGTGGGCCGATCACCCATACGTGGCGGCAATCCTTTTCGCGCAGGCAATCATGGACGAAGAGTATAAATTGGACCGCTTATTGGAGTACGAGGTGGGGCTGGACGGCTAATCCATCTTGGCCTCGACCATGTTCTTTATGTCGCGCTCCAGCTTCTCAGCCTTTTTGGCATCAAGCAGCGCATCCAGCTTGGTCGTATGATCAGTCAGTTGGAAGGCGAGAGTATCAGTCATCTTGTCAATTCGCTTTTGGGCGAACCAATTGGTGACGATCAAATAGGTGGCAAAAATGCCCATCGCACCGTACTCCAGCAACGCGGTAAAGAACCCGCTCGTAGTATCGGCTACGATCTCTGGTTCCATTACATCACCGGATCTTGAACAAGAGTATAGGTGAATGTTCGCCAACCCCGCTCAGATACCTGCTTGCGGCAGAT
>TARA_R110000824_G_scaffold11622_14_pt1 | contig 21403 bp, 29 predicted proteins | sample TARA_R110000824 | Tara Oceans TARA_R110000824 (sample SAMEA4397747) | marine metagenome | biome: Polar Biome; feature: [MES] marine water layer (ENVO:01000295) within the mesopelagic zone...; material: water (ENVO:00002006), including particulate matter (ENVO:01000060) such...
TTGACGAAGGAAAAAAATGAATCTTAAATGGGAACAACTTAGCGAAACGATGTGGCAAATTCAAACGAAGACCCGTCATTTTCAAATTTCGAAAGCAGGCAAGGTTTGGGAATTGGTAGAGGTGCTAGAGCGCCCCCGCGGCACCAACAGCACATATGCCTACTTGTCTAATACCAAATCGCTTGTCACAGCAAAGAGCTTAATCAAAAAATTTAATGAGGGCACAATCTATTTCGATGAAAAGTGTCGTCCCAAGGAGAAAGAATGAGAGCAGCACTAATAATATTAACCTTAATCATGGTAGTGGTCGCCGCGCTATGAAGAGGCGCATACACGTCAACCAGCATGTAATTCGAAGCAATAAGAAAAATGATGAGAGAGAACCGGTGCTTACAGTCAAAACTTATAAGTCAAACGACTATTGCCACGAGGCAATAATCGACGGACCTTGTAAAATTATATACTCACCAGACAAGCCACTCCCGTGTGGCGCAAGAGTCTGGATTGAAACAGAATCAGAAGTTGTTTGTGTAGTGAAAGATGATATACTCTCGTAGCTCAGTCGGTAGAGCAAGCGGCTCATAACCGCCCGGTCGTAGGTTCAAGTCCTACCGGGAGTACTCTAAGGAGAAAATGTGAAGATAATTTTAATACTCACGCTGTTGCTGTCCACGGCGTCAGAATGCTTGCCTTACAGTTACGAAACAGGTGGCAGTGCGGATGGAGCCATGGCGGCGGTGTACGTAAACATTCAGCCTGATTTGGGATGGAAGTGGAATGAAAAGTACCCTTCTACTTTCAAAATAAAATACAAAGACGGGGTGGCAACACCCAACTATGTATTTGGCGACGGAAAGATAAGAGCGACTTTTGCGCCGCGCAAAAACGATACTTCAGCGGTGACAGTGGTTGCAACTTTTGGGCTTTGTACCAAAATAGTGTGTCGGGCTTTTCGCAATCAAGAGTTTAAAATTAGTTATTTATAGTATGCCACAGACTGCAATGATAAAAAAAATATTTCATTATATTCGGGGCTTACGCGGTAGCGAAAAAATAGTTTTCTCTCTACGTGGTGGGTGGGATAATTATAAGGACCATCAATAATAAAACGCTTGTGGTTTACAATTTAATCGGGTATAATTATGTCAAGGAACAGATAGGAGCGACATGGAAAACTTAGGTGCCTTTGGGAAAACTTTTCAGGAAAATTTATGTAAACTTCTTCTTTATGATCGTGTCTTTTGTGACCAAATTAAAGAAGTGCTAGAAGTGGGGTTCTTAGAACTAAAATATTTACAATTATTCACTCGTAAGCTTTTCGAATACAAAGAAGAGTACGAGGTCCATCCATCCAACGATGCTCTCACTGCTATCTTTAGAGCGGAAATTGAAGACGAGAACGCGGTCCTCCAAAAACAGGTGCGCGACTTTTTTGTACGCGCAGCGGCCGATGGGGACGTTGAAGACACTGCTTATGTTAAGTCCAAAGCTCTTGAATTCTGTAAAAAACAAGTACTCAAGAACGCCATCATGAAGTCGGTACCCCTCATTAACAAGTGTTCCTTTGAACAAATAGAGAAGCTCATCACCGATGCTCTCAAGCTAGGGCTTGATAACAATTATGGCTATGACTATATCAAGGACTTTGAAAAGAGGTTTCTGGTTAAAACACGGAACCCCATCAGCACGGGATGGTCGAAGATCGACAAGATTACCCATGGAGGCCTCGGGATCGGGGAGTTAACTGTGATCGTAGCCCCCACTGGTGCCGGAAAATCTCACGTGTTGGTACACCTAGGCGCGCAAGCCATAAAACAAGGTAGGAATGTGGTGCACATCACGTTGGAATTAGCCGACACTGTGGTGGCTCAGCGATATGACTCTTGTATTACCGGATATAACTTAAATAACCTTTTGGAGAACAAAGAAGCGATCCTGGAAAACATCCAGAATGTCGACGGCCAGCTTATTATTAAGGAGTACCCCACTAAGTCTGCCAGCACAAACACTTTGAAAAATCACCTAGAGAAAATCCGCCAGAACGAAATGTCGATTGACATGATTATAGTGGATTATGGAGATTTGCTGCGCCCGACGGCAAAGGTAACAGAGAAGCGCCATGAGCTGGAATCCATATATGAGGAACTACGCGGGTTGGCACAGATATTTGAATGCCCATTGATCACTGCTTCTCAAACGAACCGGAAAGGGCTCAACGAGGAGGTGGTAACGTTGGACTCTGTTTCGGAGGCTTTTAACAAGTGCTTCGTGGCCGATCTTATTATTAGCTTATCTCGCACCATTCGAGATAAAAACACCAACATTGGCAGACTTTTTATCGCTAAAAATCGCAACGGCCCGGACGCTATAATTTATTCGGTCTTTATGGATCCAGCGACTGTAACCATCAAGGTACTGGAGCAGGAAGACGTAGAGAAGGTCCAGCGCGATGATCACAATGAAAAGCAAAAGCGCGACATGAGCGAGGCCCGGCGCGTCTTTCGCGAACAAATGGCAGCCAAACAGTAACACACTAACACAGAGAGGAACATCCAATGAGCGAAAACTTAACCAAAGACATTCTTTCAGATATCACCGTACACATGAAATATGCCAAATATGATTCCAACTTGCAACGCCGGGAAACATGGGAAGAGCTTGTTACACGTAATAAGAAAATGCATTTAAAAAAGTTTCCCGATTTGCGCAAAGAAATCGAGCTAGCTTATAAATTTGTTTATAGTAAAAAGGTGCTTCCCTCCATGAGATCAATGCAGTTCGGAGGAAAGCCCATAGAGGTGGCCCCCAACCGCATATTTAACTGCGCCTATTTGCCCATTGACCACTGGCGATCCTTCAGCGAAGTCATGTTCCTCCTGCTGGGCGGCACCGGCGTGGGTTATAGTGTTCAGTTCCATCATGTTGAAAAATTGCCCGAGATTCAGCAACCCAACCCCAAGCGTACGCGCCGACATTTAATTGCGGATTCAATTGAAGGGTGGGCAGACGCGGTTAAAGTACTTGTGAAATCTTATTTTTACGGGGGCTCCAAGATTCGTTTTGATTATAGCGATATTCGCCCCAAGGGTTCCACCTTACTCACCTCGGGCGGAAAAGCCCCGGGTCCGCAACCCCTCCGCGAATGTTTAGTAAAAGTGGAAGGAATGTTGAGCCACAAAGAAACCGGTGACAAACTCAGCGCGATTGAAGTACATGATGTTGTGTGCCACATTGCCGATGCCGTCCTTGCCGGTGGTATCCGACGCGCCGCTCTTATCTCCCTGTTTAGTGCCGATGATGACGAAATGATCGCCGCGAAAACCGGGAATTGGTGGGAAAAGAACCCGCAACGAGGCCGCGCCAATAACTCGGTGGTATTGATGCGCCATCGTATCACTAAGGAGTTTTTCATGAACCTTTGGGAACGTGTCAAAGCTTCTGGCGCCGGAGAGCCCGGCTTCTACTTCTCCAACGATAAAGAGTGGGGTACCAATCCTTGCTGTGAAATTGGCTTGCGCCCCTACCAATTTTGTAATCTGACAGAAGTAAACACTAGCGATGTGACAGACCAACAGGACTATGAATCCCGCGTACGCGCTGCCACGTTCATTGGCACCCTTCAGGCTAGCTATACCGACTTCCATTATTTGCGCGACGTATGGCAACGAAATACCGAAAAGGACGCCTTAATCGGGGTTAGCATGACCGGCATTGGTTCCGGCGCAGTACTGAAACTGGACATGAAGGGCGCAGCCAAAATTGTACGCAACGAGAATCGCCGAGTCGCATCCCTCATCGGTATCAACCCTGCGGCGCGCACGACCTGTGTTAAACCGGCGGGGACCACCAGCTTAACCTTGGGTACGTCCAGCGGTATTCACGCATGGCATGATAAATATTATATCCGTCGGCTACGAGTGGGGAAGAACGAGGCGATTTATCGTTATCTAGCCGTTCATCACTCCGATTTAGTCGAAGACGAATACTTTCGTCCCCATGACACCGCGGTGATCAGTGTTCCACAATCCGCGCCAGCCACGGCCCTTCTTCGTAGTGAAAGCGCGCTAGATTTATTAAACAGAGTGAAGCAGGTAAATGAAGTATGGGTGCGCCCGGGTCATAGCAGAGGACAAAATACTCACAATATTTCCGCCACAGTGAGCATCCGCGATCACGAATGGCAAGAAGTAGGCGACTGGATGTGGGAAAACCGCAGAAGTTATAATGGGCTGAGCGTACTCCCATATGACGGCGGCACCTATAAGCAAGCGCCTTTTGAGACGTGCACCAAAAAAGAATATAAAAAGTTGGCCTCAGCGTTAAAAAAGCTTGACTTGACGAAGATAATAGAGTATGATGATAATACAGATTTAACCGGCGAATTAGCATGCGCTGGCGGCGCCTGTGAAATACGATGAATGAACGGAGGATAAATGAGCTTCAAACCTAGTAACCGTCATCTTCTTCTAAGAGAGATCGAAGAAGAGACGATTGACGAAATACCCACAATTCTTGTTCCAGATGATTATAATGTTAAAACGGCGCCTTATGGCGTATACGAAGTAGTGGATATGGCCAACGACTGTACAAAAGTGTCTTTGGGGCCACGTGGTACCGGCCATAAAAATATTTCTCGGAAGGTGGTGGTGCCCAACAACATGGTGGAGAGTGTATCTATTCATGGGGAAACATTGCTTCTTATATTAGAAAACCATGTCATGGGAGTGATTGAATGAACTATGCTTTACGAACGTATATGTGGATTGTGTTATTATCATTCGTGTCAGCTGATGTATACGCTGAGCGCAAAAATGCCAATGCTTTTATTGTTGTAGAAAAAACAGCATATTCTAAAACCGAGAAGCGATGGCGCAAGGCACACAAAGACAGGAAAGAAACAGACGCCGCACTTCTAGCTGGGGGTAACTTCCCCGTGTTAAAGTTGGCGGTTTACATTGGACCCCTGGAGGGCAATGGGCTAAGGGATAACAAACATCGCAACAAGAGAAGGGACACAATAATCGCCGCGCCTCTCTCTACAGACTTTGCCAAGCCCGTAGACCTTATTTTTTGGTTTCACGGCTTAGGGGGCTTTGGGGCTCATGACTTTGAAAATAGAATCTTGACTCACCTCACGGTACCTCCCATGACGAGTAATAACTTTGTTGTGGTAATCCCAGAGATGCCATGGTCTCAGAATACGCGAACTCCACGTGCCCGCCAAGGAAGGGCCTTCGCCAAAAAAGGGGACTGGGCTACTTTCGTCGCCTCGGTAAAACGCCAGATCGTTCTCCATCTCGACCCGGGCACCACCGTGACGCATGTGTGTCGCACAACTAACAATTGCGCGTTAAAAGAAGGAAACACCATCCTCATCGGCCACTCGGCCGGAGGGTCAACATTAAAAGCGCTGGCCAAATCGTCTGCGCTGAACACCACTCCGCGCCTCACTCGCGTGGTTTTCTCGGATGCCTCCTATGGTAGGTGGCTTGACTCCACATGGCGCGCCCTGAAGCACCAGCCCCGCACTGAGTTAATTGTCTTGACTCAGAAATACGGCAAGCCAGCTAAGAGTGTTAAGCGCTTGTTTAGGCATAGTTCCGGAGCGAGTGACACAATCGCGCTGGTGGTGTACAAAGACTTTTCCCACAAAGATATTGGGGACTTATCGCTCCTTTATGCCTACCTGGATCCTCTTGACAATTATACTACAGAGTACCATCCCTATGAGGACGACGCCGACTCCTACGCGGAAGATGATTGCGCGGGGTGTTGGTGCAACGAGTAAGCATGGAAGTAGTTTACGGCGCATCCTTGGAAGCACTTAAATTAGCAGCTGCCAAGGATGCGTATATCATCTTAGACGATGCCACTCCACCACCTCCCTATACGCACCGGCGCGCCAACTGGGCACAACTTTATGTCCAATTAATGTTGGCCGGAAAAGTTAGAGGAGGTGACGCGCTCGCTGGCTGCCGAGTGACTGAAGAGGAGCTTCGTGTTGTAAGCAAGCCCAACATCGTCATGGCTTTCCCCTATACAAAACTATATGTGCTTAGTGATAAGAAAATAACCGGACTACCAGCGCCTGTCCGACGGAATAAAAAGCTTCAGGTGGTCGATTACTTAGAAGGGGTCTCCTTGAGCGTACCTCACTTGAATTATATAAAAACCAACGACGACTTTGTGTCCGAGATATTCATATTTAAACCGAGCGTACGCGATAAGACCCTCATCTACGCCTTATCTTCACTAACCGTAGAACAGATAGAAGATTTCGATTATTCCAACACCATGGCCCGTTTTAAATGCGAGGCTATTTTCAAAGAAAACAAATTTCAAGGGGCAGCCAACGGAAAGCACAAGCGCTTGTTAAAGCTAGAGAGCACCGGCCGGGACATCCACGAGCCCATGCATGTGTATAAAGACACAGAGAAAATTGAATTTATAAATGGAAGTTAAGCCTCCAACTACACACCATTTTAATTTAGTGGGGATTGTTCCCACCGCTGGCCAAAAGCTGGATTTTAATTTTCCATGGCACGATTCGCTCCAGCCCATTGAAAAAGATTATTTAGCGGTAGAACAAGCAGTCTTTAACTGTGCTATTGCGGGGTGTAAGACTATTTGGATTGGCTGCTCGAAGGATATGCAGCCGCTGATTCGGTACCGCTTGGGAGATTACATTGTGGACCCTTATGAACTAAATATGACTACTAGATTTGCCAATGTACCACATAAGCGCGAGATACCTATTTATTATGTTCCGACCCACCCCAAAGACGCTGGCCGACGGGACAGCTTGTCGTGGAGCATCATCACCGCCGCGCTTAGTTCTTATTGGGTGAGCAAAAAGATTAGCAAGTGGGTGACACCAGATCGATACTTCGTTGCGTTTCCGTATGGATTATTCAACAGCTATGTGCTGGAGAAACAACGAAAATTCATCAACAAGTCGCGCCCTTTTTGTGTTTCGTATGAAGGGAAGACGTTTAAGGACGGCTTATTTCTCCCGTTCACGTTCGACGCCGAAGACTTTATCGCGGCTCGAAAAAATTTTAGGAAGAGTGAAGCGCGAGGAAGTGATAAAAACCAAGTCCCACTGAGTCCAGACAAATCATGGACGGGGCGATATTTTACTCACGACTTTGTTTTTAGCGGGGTAAAAGAGGAAGAGGCCACAATCGTGCCACTGCCATGGTATTATGACATCTCCAGTTGGGATGGATTAAAAAAATGGCTAATTTCTGATTATTCTCTTGACAAACCCAAGGAAATTATATTATCATATCATGAATGGAATCCGATTGGAGTAGATAATGAAAAAAAGTAACACCCCGTTTGCGGGGCTACATGCGCATAGTGGAATGGGCAGCCCTTTTGATGGACTGGGCTACCCGAGCGAACACATGGACTTTGCGTTTAAAAATGGATGCGACGCCCTAGCACTCACAGATCATGGAAACATGAATGCGTTCGCGTATCAAGTACAATATGCCCAAGAGATGAAAAAGCAGGGAAAAGACTTTAAGCCAATCTTTGGAGTAGAGGCCTACTTTTTACCCAGCATCGGAGATTGGCGCGAAGAGTTAGAGCGAGTCCGGCAAGACAAAAAGGAACAAAAACAGATCGACAAGAGTAAGGCCGGTACTACCATCGAGGACGAGGCTTCCAAAGGGTCTTCTCGAAGCGTGCTCAATCGCCGCCGACACCTCATCCTACTCGCCCAAAATCAAACCGGCCTTAACAACATCTTCTCGTTGGTCTCTAGGTCGTTTAATAGTGAAAATTTCTATCGCTTTCCGCGGATGGACTACGAGATGCTACGTCAACATAGTGATGGAGTTATCGCAGCTTCCGCGTGTATGGGGGGCGTATACGCCGGAAATTATTGGGAGAATCGAGACAAGGGAGAGCATGCTGTACTGGAAGCCATGCGAGAGACCACCGACACCATGGTCGATATTTTTGGTCCGAGATGGTATGGAGAACTTCAGTGGAACAGCGCCATCGATCAGCACGAAATCAATCAGTATATTATTCGCATGCATGAAGAGTTTGGAATTCCGCTCATCTCAACGGCCGATAGCCATTACCCGAGCCCTAGCGCATGGAAAGACCGGGAGCTATATAAACGCTTAGGGTGGCTAGGGAAAGGAAAAACTCCGGAGTGGTTGTCTGATGAACTCCCCCTGAACGTCGACGAGATCGGCTACGAGCTTTACCCCAAGAACGGGGATGATATGTGGACTGCTTATAAAAAGTATGCACATTTCTGTGATCAAAAATATGATGATGATTTAGTACGTCAAAGTATCGAGGACACTCACCAGATCGCTCATGAAATGATCGAAGACTTTATGCCCGATAATGAAGTGCGACTGCCGAGCTTTGTCGTGCCACCGGGCAATACCGCCGATCACGCCCTTATCGCGTCCTGTGCTGACGGCTTGCGCTCTTTGGAACTCCACCACGAGAAAGAATATGTGGATCGTTTACGCGAAGAGCTACGAGTGATTAGCGATCGAGGCTTTAGCAAGTATTTTTTAACAATGAACGCAATTGCCGAGAAAGCCACACAAATTCAATTGACTGGCCCGGGCCGCGGCTCCGCCGCAGGCTCGTTGGTGGCATATGCTTTAGGCATCACCCAAGTTGATCCTATAAAATACAACTTGCTGTTTTCCCGCTTCTTGCGACGTGACGCGACCGACTACCCTGATATAGATTACGATGTCTCAGACCCAATGGAGCTTAAGGAATTATTAATTGAGGAGTGGGGGAGAAACACTGTGGTGCCCATTTCGAATTTCAACACTCTACAGCTTCGGTCTTTGATTAAGGATATCTCTAAGTTTTATGGGATCCCCTTCATAGAAGTCAATTCGGTTACATCGAAGATGCTCGCCGAAGCGACGCCCAAGGCAAAGAAGGCACACGGGATCAAGGCTGGCGTTTATGTCCCCACTTTCGAAGAAGTCATGGAATATTCTGATTCTTTGAAGGGATTTCTCATGCGTTATCCCCACGTAGCTAAGCACGTTAACGTGTTATATGGGCAAGTACGCGCGGTTTCGCGCCATGCCGGGGGCGTGGTCATCGGCGAGGATTTAGACAGGCATATGCCCCTTATTAACAGCGGTGGGATAACCCAAACTCCATGGTCCGAAGGGCAAAACGTTCGACACCTAGAGCCTATGGGCTTTATTAAATTTGATATCTTGGGGCTTTCTACCCTTAAAATGATCGAGGGCGCCATATATCATATTTTGCAACGCCATCACAACGTTGAAAATCCCACCTTCGAACAAATAAAGGAGTTTTACGAAGCCCGTCTTCATCCTGATAAGATCGATTTGGACGATCAGCAGGTATACCGCAACGTTTTCCACAAAGGGAAGTGGGCAGGAATATTTCAATTCACCGAGAAGGGGGCCCAGAATTTCTGCAAGCGTGTGAAGCCCCACAGTATCATCGACATTGCCGCCATTACCTCTGTATACCGCCCGGGCCCGTTGAGTGCCAACGTACATGAACTTTATATAGAGGCCAAAAACAACCCAGATAAAATTAAGTACGCCAGCCCGGTGGTCAAAGAGGTCACAAAAGAAACGTATGGATTCTTAATCTTTCAGGAACAGATTGCGCTACTAGCTCACAAGCTGGGTGAAAACCTTTCCCTAGACGAGGGAAATCTATTGCGTAAGCTCCTTACAAAAAAGGGCACAGGGAAAACCGAAGCCAAAAAGAAACAAATCTACAGCAAATTCGTCAAAGGTTGCCTCGCCAAGGGGCTATCGGATACAGAGGCACAGAAAATATGGCAAAGGTTTGAGTATTTCAGCGGCTATGGTTTTAACAAGTCTCATGCTATTTCCTATTCTGTTCTTTCTTATCAGTGCGCTTGGCTTCTAAACTACTATCCTTCAGAGTGGATGGCGGCATTCTTAGATAAGGAGCCGGAGAGTCGGAAAGAGAAAGCTATTAATATTGCGAAGGAGTTTGGATTTAAAATTGAGCCTATCCAGATTAATAAGTCGGGAACCGTGTGGGGGATCCACGGTAGCGATACATTAGTCCAGCCGTTGACCTCCATCAAGGGGTTGGGCGAAAAAGCAATTGAGCAAATCATGACGCATCGCCCCTTTGAAACAATAGAAGACTTTTTATTCCACGAAGAAATAATTTATTCCAAGCTGAACAAAAAGGCTGTTGATGTTTTGATTCGAGTCAAAGCGTTGGACCATATGGCCGACGATCGTTTTATGAATGCGAAACATTTTTGGACCGTAGTAGCGGTCAATCGTCCAAAGAATCGCAAGAAGCTTAAAGAGTTGATAGAGGAGCATAAAGACGTTGAAAATTTCAGTCGTGACGAAAACATTGAAAACGCTGTGGCTCTCTCCGGTATCTACCCGTTCGATTTGGTCTTGGATGACGGTACCAAAGCGCGCTTGGATTATTATCACGTGCCTCCTATCTCCGAGTTTGATCCGGCGCTGGGGGTTGCTTGGTTCATTCCTCGTGAGGTGATTCAACGGAAGACGATCACTAACCGACCTTATTATATTGTCAAAACCATTGATAATAATTCGGCTATGGTAGATATTAAATGTTGGGGAATAAATCCCCGTAAAGATAAAGTCTTTCTTAATCGCCCTTACATGGCCAAGTTGAAACACGAAGAGCAATGGGGATTTTCAAGCAAGACTGGATTAAAAGATTGGAGACTGCTGGGATGAATTTAAAAGTATACAGAATCAGAGAGGGGGCGAAGCTCCCACAACGCGCGTATAAAAGCGACGCGGGCATGGACCTTTATTATTGCCCGAACGGTGAGCGCGCGCGCATCGTGGTGGACGAAGGGCTGGCTATTAGTCCGCGGGAAAGCGCGCTAGTCTCCACCGGTCTTAAAGTGGAGATCCCCTATGGTCACATGCTTGAAATAAAAAACAAATCAGGGATAGCGTTTAAGCGTCAACTAATCGTCGGCGCATGCGTTGTCGACGCCGGTTACGACGGTGAAATATACGTCAACCTTCACAACGTGGGTCTTAAAACCCAATATCTTAAAGAGGGCGACAAGATCGCCCAGGCCGTGCTGATCCCTATCATCCACTGTGGAGTAGATGAAGTGAGCAGCGACGAGCATATAAACTTTCACTCCCAGCGCGGCGAAGGCGGCTTTGGGTCAACAGGAGATAAATAATGAGTAAGAAAATTGCGCGCACAAACCGAAGAACTAAAGCGACAAAAGAAAAAAAAGCAGCAGAAAAAGAGTTGTCTGCAAAAATAGCTTTGTTTAGTGACTTAACGACGGAGTGTCTGGTATGCCAAGCACCCTTCGACAAAACTAACAAAGAGCAGGTCACCACGTGGAGCGTCATAGTACGTAAGGCCGAGGATAAGGTTAATTTGTATTGTCCGGAATGTTGGACAAAGGCGTTGGGTCTCGTACAAGAGTATTTGGCACAGACGCGTACACCAGCCGCGGAACCGGCCGATGTGGAGGAGATGGACAATGACGCTGCTGTATAGAAAGGGTGACAAGGGTCAAGAAGTAAAAAGAATACAACGATCCCTAGGAGGCTTAAGCGTGGACGGCGACTTTGGCCCAAAAACTCAAAACATGGTGGAACAATTCCAAGAAGCTTCGCGTCTAGACGTCGACGGGGTTGTGGGAAACGCGACTCGCAAAGAACTAAAAATTGATATTTATGGGGGGGTCGACGTAAGCCATTGGAATGGGAATGTGCGGTGGGCAAATATTGACCCGACGGAAGTGTCCTTTGTATGGGCCAAAGTTTCTCAAGGGGTAAACTATTGCGATCCGATGGCCCAGCGAAACCTTGAAGGCTGCCGAGCCAACGACATCGCGGTGGGCGGTTACCACTTCCCCTCTCCACAAGTCGGAGGAAGCGATGACCCAAAGCGTGAAGTACAAGAGTTTTTAAAATATTACGGAGGCGAGATCCCTGTGGGAGATATGTTGCCTGTTCTTGACCTCGAAGCAGGCGTCAAAGGAGACCCGGCCTTTAATTATCAGTGGGCGTTAGAGTGGCTTAAGGAACTGGAGAACGAAACTGGTCTCCGCGCCATCGTCTATACAGCCAAGTGGTATGTATACAGTTATCTTAAAAATGATGTGGGCGACCTAGTTGACTACCCTCTCTGGATTGCTGATTATACACAACCCTATAAAGAGGGTGGGCGCAATGAGCCCGACGGAACGTGCGGCTGGGACGATTACTCGGCATGGCAGTGGACGAGCAAAGGCCAGCTTGCGGCGCTATCGGACACAGGAATTCGACGATGCGATTGTAACTGGATACCCGGCGGCCCAGAAGCTTTCGCCAACTTAAAAGTAAAAAGTTGTTAGGAGAACGAATGAAAGACAGTATTAATCACCCCCCTCATTATAATGTCAACTGGAAAGGGGAACAGACCATTGAAACCTACACATATATTCGCTCATGGCAAATGGATTATCCTGAGAGCAATATCATTAAATATGTAACCAGACACCCCTATAAAGGAAAGTCCCTACAAGATTTAAAAAAGGCCAGATGGTATCTGGACCGCTTAATAGAAGAAGTCGAAGGAAGAGAAGGTGCCAAATGAGAGAAGCTTTAACCTATGATGACGTATTACTGGCTCCGCAATATTCAGACATAAAGAGCCGTCAAGAGATTGACATTGGAAGCTCGTTAGATGATGATCTTTTATTAGAGGTACCCCTGCTTGGCGCGCCAATGGATACCGTGACTGAGAGCGAAATGGCTTTTGTCCTTGCACGCCATGGCGCTATGGGGATCATTCATCGCTATAACGATATCGATGAACAAGCCGGGATGGTGCGCGAAATTCACCACGCGCTGATGCCCATGGGCGGTACACCGCCTGTTATAGCCGCGGCCGTCGGCGTGACGGGAGAGTATGTGGAACGCGCTATAGCCTTGTGCGAAAACGGCGCCATGGTTATATGTATTGATGTTGCCCATGGGCATCATGTTCTGGTAAGGGAGGCCTTGTACAAACTTAAAACAGAATTGGATGACAAGGTTCACCTAATGGCTGGCAATGTAGCCACCCTAGAGGCTTTCAACGACTTGTCCGATTGGGGCGCAGACAGCGTTCGTTGTAACATTGGCGGAGGTTCCATCTGCTCGACACGGATTCAAACAGGTCATGGACTCCCGGGCCTTCAAACTGTTTTGGACTGCGCACAATCGGATCGTGACACTAAAATCATTGCTGATGGCGGAATCCGCAGCAGCGGAGATATGGTCAAGGCCTTCGCAGCAGGGGCTGATTTTGTGATGGTGGGCTCATTGCTCGCTGGCACCGCAGAGTCTCCGGGTACCCTCAGCACAGACGGGGACGTCCCGGTGAAACGCTACCGCGGCATGGCGAGCAAAGAAGCTCAGATTAAATGGCACGGGCACTATAACTCCAATGAGGGGATAAGCACTCATATTCCTTATAAGGGGTCTGTACAGCCTATTCTTGATGATTTAATTAAAGGAATACGTTCGGGCCTCTCTTATTCGGGTGCGCGCAACTTGACAGAGCTGTGTGCGAAAGCGCGCTTTGAACGCCAAACTGGCGCCGGGCAAGTCGAGGGCACCGCGCACATCCTAGGCCGACCATGAAGAAAAGGTCAAGCCGCCCTGTTGACGCCAAGTCGATTCATTTTCCGTCGTTAGAGGAATTACATGTCAATTTAATGCTTAAGTTGAATTTCGACGACATGACCAAATTCTTTTTCTTTAACGAGTATATAAAAGGATATATAACGGAAGATGCTTCGCTGATGCCATACATTAACAAGATAAAAGAAAAGAGTATGCTGGCGCGTAAGTTTAGATTAAAAAAAGCCCGAGTACTGCGCGCGCAGGAAGAAGAAATTAAAAATAAGTTTGCGCTAAATACCGATGAGATAGAAGATATATTTGACTTTATAGAAAGAGAGGAACCATGAAACTATGTTCGCAAGAGTGTCTAATGAATGATAAAAAGTGTGCCCAGTCCGACTGCCGACACTGGATAGATTATGGAGATGATTTGAACTGTTGTCTCATCGCTGTTGAGAAAAATGGGTCGATGACCCTCAACGAGGTGGGAAAGCGTTTGCAGGTTTCATATGTCCGCGTAAAACAGATAGAAAAAGGCGCGCTTATTAAATTACAAAAAAAAGTAATTTAAGTTAAGCCTTAACTAATTATTACAACCCATTAGGCCAGAAGAAACTGGTATCTATAGATTTTAAGGAGAGAAAAATGGCTAATGACAAAACTTTATTGAGCGAAGCAACCATTCGGCGCTTTATGAAATTAGCAGAATTGAGCCCCCTGTCGGAGCAATTTGTGGACAACATGTCTTCTGGGCCTCTTGCCGAAGAAGACGAACTCGAAGACGAAATGGAAGTGGAATTGGATGCTGAAGCCCCCCTAGGTGATGAAGACCTGGACGTGGCTCTAGACGCCGAAGCGGAAGTTGAGACGGGTCCAATGTCTCCGGAGGAGATGATCCAAGCTATGGCTGAAAAGCTTCAAGACCTGGCAGCCGAAGTCGGCGTTGAGGTCGACGTCGAAAGCGACGAAGGCGAAGTAGAAGATGTCCCGGCGATGGACGACGTAGGAGCCGATGAGTTCGATGCAGGCGAGGAAGAATTAGATCTCGATGTGGAAGACGAACTTGACGAAAAGAGGCAAGGCTATGATGGTCGCGACGCTTCTTTGGAAGAAGACAAAGCTTACACTGCTAAAGAAGAGGAAGCAGGTGAAGACAAGCGCAAGGGCGCCGAAAAGCGCGGAGCCGAAGGCACCAAAAAGAAGACAAGCGGTAAAGGCCGCGGAGAGAAGAAAGGCGATGACGCATATGTCAACGAAGAAGCCAATCCCCTTGCCCGCGCTGATATTGACCTGATCGATGATGATGCTCTTGTCCAAGAGGTTTCTCGTCGCGTAATCAATCGTTTGCTTAAAAAATAATAATAGCAGTAGTATAATAATATTATATTGATGAGGCTATAGATGTGGGAATTTTTCTGGTTCATCCTGGGTGTTGTTGTATATAAAATTTTAGTCGCTCTCCTTGATCACGGCAAAAAATTTCTTTTTATTCAAGATATTAAATACTTAGCGCTCTTGCTCGTGGAACAGTCATACAAAGAAGTACTTTTTATTCAAACCCTTAAGTACAAAACCCTTCTCGAAACAACTTCTGACGAAGAAAAAATAAAATTACATAAAAACGACGACCAGCGTTTTTTAGAAGAGTGGAAAAAAAACGCTGTAATAACACTTAACTATGCGGTTCCCCCCCCCTACCGCGCTGCTATCGGAGCAAAAGACTGGCAGGCAATAATGGATTTGCTAGATAGTTATTATAGGAGCAAAACACGCAGGTTGACTGATGAAACAAAAATCAAAAAAGAGAAAGTTTAAAAACGTCTTAATGGAACATAATCTTATCACTTATGACGACAAAATGATTTTGGCCGAAAGAGCCTTTATGGCCAACTCTGCAGCACAATGGGGCATGGGCAAAATAGCGCGCGACGAGTTTAATAAAACCCAAATTGATAGTTTTGGTAAGATTCTCATGGCCTATTTGAAAGGCCGCGTGGACTTGTTTTGGGAGAGAGGAATGCTTCGCATGGAACACACGAAGGGGGACCATAGCAATGAGCACGAAACAACAGGAGACATCTCGGGACAGTGAAGCTGAGGAGGCAGAAGAAAAAACTCCCCAGCAGGTATTTGTCATCGATGCTGGGTGTGACACCGGTCCAAAAACCCGTGCGGTTAGCCTTATTGGCACCCTCGACGAAGAGCAGCTTTCTCAGGTACTTCAGTCTTTAGTGTCCCTCAAGGAAACATGTTCAGAGGAACGGCCCAAAGATCCATCTGCCCCCGAAGAAGGGGAAACAGAGATTATTAAAAAACCGATTAACTTTTATATTTCCACGTGGGGAGGCGACATCTTAGGGATGTTTGCTATTTACGATTTGATGAGGATGGTTCGGGAAGAGTGCGATATTCATACGCTAGCCTTGGGGAAAGTAATGTCTGCGGGTGTCCTGCTGTTGGCCGCGGGCACCAAAGGTCAGCGAAAGATTGGCAAAAATACGCGGGTGATGATCCACGGCGTTCAAGCTGGGTATTTTGGCAAGCTCCCCTCCCTTGAAAACGAGATGGAAGAAATCAAGTTACTCCAAGAGCAAATGATCGAAGAACTACTTAGCGAAACAAAAATCACCAAACGCGCAATGAACAGAATGCTCGCTAAGAAGACAGATATATACTTGAGCGCCCAAGAGGCGGTTGATCTCGGAATAGCGGATATTATTGTTTAGAAAGGACTAATTATAATATGAGTTTAGATGATTTAGTAGAATCATATTTTGCGGACAAGAGTGATTCGGCGCTGTTCGGCTTAGCCGACTTAAACGTGATGTATGAAGAAGCGCTAGAAGACCTACAATCCGAGCCCCTTATAGAGGAAAAGAAGGCAACGGTGACCGCGGCAGAAAGTTTTGTTTTATCCCTCCCCAAGTTCACCCCTTCAGAAGCATGGGGAGACCCCACCAGCGAGGCGCGCCAGCAGCTAGATAGTTTATTTAAAACTGTCGGCGGAGGCGCTAGCTTACAAGAAAAGATAAAGTTTCTTGAACGCTTACAACAGCCTGACTCTCGTATACGTTCTCCACGTCGAATTATTTCCACATTAATCTTGATGGAGAGTTTGGCATCCTGCGTTAATTCGTTTGGCGCATCGACGGCGGGTTTTATTTTTGAGGGCTTTTTAGCAGGGCTGCTTGGAGGCCATCAAGTCGCCGAAACGGAGGACGGCAGCCTTCCCATCGAGGATATCGTCGCTTTCTCCACCTACAGCGGCGGCCAATCAACCCCAATGAGTCTTAAGCTTTTGAAGAAAAGCACTGTTATTAAAGGGAGCTACACGAATTTAGTGGACGCGCTCAATAAAACCCCTAACATGGTATATGTTATTGCGTATAAGGAAGGGAGCGATAAGGTCGAGGCCATCCAAATCAATACCTTTGACCTTTCCCGGGAGACCTTTTTGTTGTTGATGGATCAGAGCGACAAAAATCGCAAATTATTAACTTTGCCTGACATGTCCTCCGGTGACTCGTTAGCATATTTGCGCACCTTTGACTCTTGGGAAGAACTTTACCCTTATCTGCAACGGAGTCAAGGTTACGGGAGAAAGCCAACAGAGCCACTCCCCGCTCAAGCCGAAGAAGACACGGCAGCCCCAGAAACCGAAGAAGGGGGAGAGGAAGAAGCACCCGAGGCAGATACTCACCAAAATCTGAACGAAGACCGAGCAGGCACCCAGTGGTACCTTTCGCTCACGCAGCTAAATAATTTAGGAGCGGCCATAGGTTGGGGGGTTTCTCAAGGAGAGCAGCGTCCAGTCGCGACCCTGAAGGTCAGCCCCGAGGCGCTCCATAAGACGGCCGAGAAGTATATGGTTTATCTCAATGAATCGATTCGTAACCTGTTTGTAGCTGTCCAGGACCTGTCTAGCAATGTGAATGCGTATTTTATAACCAAAAAACGCGGCCCCGCCATTCAAAAAGGTAACGAGGCCATCGTCAACGCCCAGACGATTGAAACTGAAATGTCCGAGCAGACAAAAGACGCTGTAGACATAGAATAACATAAAATTTCTAAAAAATCACTTGACTTTCCTGTACAATTACATTATAATTTATATAAGAGGTGTGAAATGAAGGCTTTTAAAGATTCAACCGGCTTGCGCGCAAGCCTAGAAAACGGAATTCGTATAGTAACAGAGAACGTGGCGTCAACGTTGGGCCCCAAAGGGCGCAATGTCATTTTACATCAGAAGGGGAAGAACCCCATCATTACAAAAGACGGCGTAACCGTAGCAAGGTTTATCGATCTTGAAGACTGCTTTGAAAACGCTGGTGCTCAGATTCTTAAACAAGCAGCAGAAAAAACGAATCAAGAGGCCGGGGACGGCACCACCACAACTACGGTGCTAGCCCACGCTATGTATCGGGATGCTCAAAAGTACTTAATGGCTGGCGCTCCCCCTATGGAGTTAAAGAAGGGCATGGAGAAGGGAGTCGATTGGCTTATTAAGCAAGTCGAAGCCGCGGCAACCCCTATTAAATCCCTAGATGACATCCAGAACATCGCTACCATTTCGGCGAATGGCGATGAGGTGATTGGCAAACTAGTTGCTAAAGCTGTGGACCTTGCCGGAAAAGATGGGTCGATTAAAGTAGAGGAGGCGCGCTCTCTGGAAACGAGCCTCGATCTGGTAGAGGGATTCCGTTTTGATTCCGGATACTTAGCCACGGCCTTCATCAACGACGAAGCCCGCGGCATTGTAAACTATGAAAACCCCCTCATCTTAGTAACAGATGAGAAAATAGAAACAGTAGAAGAGATGATGCCAGCGCTAGAACTAGCCGCACGCGAAACGCGCCCTTTTATTATTGTGGCTGAAAACATTGAAGGACAGGCGCTAGCCGCATTGATCATGAATGCCATGCGCGGCACCCTTCGCATAGCCGCTCTCCGAGCCCCCTATTACGGCGAGCAACGCCGCAACCTCCTTAAAGATTTGGCACTTTCCGTCGGCGCAACCCTTCTAAGTCGCGAAGCCGGTGTGCGACTACAAGAAGTCAAGCTAACGCATATGGGGGAGGCTAAAAGCATCGAATGCGGCAAAAGAGCCACCACAATTGTCGGAGGCACCGGAAGCTTAGAGAGCGTTGAAGCAGAGATCGAAAAACTTAAGGCGATCATGCGAGACACCGAAGCGCTTCATGAGTGCGAAAAGCTTCAAGAGCGCATTACACGGCTTTCATCCGGCGTTTCAATCATCCGCGTAGGCGCCGCAACGGAAATAGAGATGGTCGAAAAGCGTCACCGCATACAAGATGCGCTAGAGGCTGTTAAGGCTGCGCAGCTAGAGGGGGTACTCCCCGGCGGCGGATCGTTTCTGGTACAGCAATCAAAGCATATCTACCAGAAAGTCAAGGGAAAGCTCGACAACGAGTGGCAAGAATTGGGCGTAAAAATCGTAGAAAATGCTGTGAAAGAACCATTACGCCAGATGGCGCGAAATGCTGGTGAGTCTCCCGACCTGATTCTTTCTAAAACCCTTCATCGCAAGAAGAACGAGGGATACGATTTTAAAAATAATAAGATTGTTAATATGTTAGATCACGGAGTCATCGACCCGGCACGAGTAACGCGCTGTGCCCTTCAGAATTCGGTCTCAGTTGCTGGGATATTAATTACATCTAATTTTGCAATTGTTGAAAACTAGCACTATTTAAGTTAGGCTAGGGAGGTCGAGAAGTGTCCGGAGAAATAGACAGTGCTGTTGCGTTGGCAGAAATCGCGGGTAAGTTTGACATTATGTTACAAAATATAGAAACCGTTAAAGACCGTCAGGAAGACATGGCACAAGATATTGCCCACATCCGCGAAGCGGTCTATGACCCCAAAGAGGGTCTCTACGCACGAATACGCGACTTAGAATCGTGGAAAGAAACGTCGGCGCGCCTGTTATGGATTGTCATCACTTCGGTGGTGGGCCTTACTGCTGCTACAATTTATAAGCTAGTAATGAGTTGACAACTTGCTGCCATTCGTGTATAATAGAACTATGAGGTGATAAATGAGAGTTAACTTAAGCTACTCGGTGGAGCTAGAAGAAGTTCTTACCGCAGTGGAGAAACTTTATACAGAAAGCAGGGAAAGGTTTGAGCGGGATTACAATATGCTAACCAAGATCTCTCCTCTCCTCTTTTCGAACGCCAGCTTGGAATCTACGCTGCGGACTACCGAAGAAATGCGGCAAGCCCTGGCCGCCTATGAGACAAAGCTGGAAGAGATAAGGGGCATATTGACGGGCTATTCTAATATCCTCAATGCACCACCGCCTCAACACACCGAGGCAGTCGCGACGCCTGAGCCAGTGATATCGTTAGATGTCCAACAATCCGAGGAAGAAGATGATTAAAATGTGTGTTGGCGACCTCGTGTGGGTGCCCGATAAGACATGCGCGTGGAGCCACGAAAAAACAATACAGATATCAGGACCGACCTTGGGACTCGTTAAAGACGTCGCGCCTCTTCGCATCTTGGTCAATGTCGACGGGTCACAAGAAGAACTGTCGGTGCTGAAACAACATATTTACGACATGGGAGATTTATATGGTTAGGCTAGTGGAGATCATCAAACAGCTAGATGAATACCAGCTAAGAGAAGTGTTTGTCAATCCGCGGCATGTGATTGCCCTGCGAGAAGACAATTATATGAAACAAAATTTATCGGAAGGGAAGCTTCCGGAAAATTTAGACAACCGGCAGAGTTTTACTAAATTAACTTTAGACAAAGGTACCGTCGGCCTCGAACTTACAGTGGTGGGCACACCAGCGCTTGTAGAATCTAAACTTAAAGATGAAAAGAGAGTGTTAAATGGATGAACGCCACTTTAAAATGTGGGTAAAGAGTAGCTGCCCTTACTGTCAGGATGCTCAATTACTTTTATTACAAAACGCACTGATTCACGAAGTTGAAGTTGTTGATGACAACCCGACTCTTTTATCAGAGGTACAAGATAGGTATGAGTGGCGCACCGTGCCGGTCATCGTAGAGTATAAGGGTGCGGAAGAACGGCTTATTGGGGGCTACACGGATTTAGTGGAGCACCTCAAGCTCCCGGCAATCGATGCCGGTGGTTAGGAAGGCATGCCAAAGCGCAAAGCATATGCCCTGTACGAAAAAGAGCGATCCGGATACCATGATGGCGTAATCCGACGACGCCGACATGCGCTTGTCTACCTTAAAGAATACTTACCTCAATCAGAACAAGAGGAAGACTTAGCTTTGCTAGCCTGCCTGGGCGAGTTCTTAAACCTCCTTTTCCGCTTTGAAGAAGTGCTTACGGATATTCCGGTTGCCGCTCTCTGGGATAAAGAAAAGAACTATTGGCTGATGGAAGAGGAGTTGGGCGCGCGCCTTGTCCTCTACGCAACTGCTCTTACTCAGTGTACCGATGAACTTCTTTATCATAATATTAGTTTTTCTTTGCACTAGGCCCGGGCCTTCCACAACACCAGGATATCTTTATAAAGAGGCCTTTATTACCTTCGAGGCTACGGGGACTTATTTTTCTAACTTGCTCTTCTTATTAAGCTATTACAACTAATTATAATATGCGCAACTTCTTCGATTCCTTTCGACACTACACAAACTTGTCTCCTGATCAGCTTCTCATCGAAGGCCGCAAAGATGATGTCGCCAAGAAATACCCGGAGCTAGCAAGGAAAAGAGACGCCCTAGACGGCGAAAGCGTTTTAGACACACTTATTCAAGCCGATCC
>TARA_R110000824_G_scaffold24090_7_pt1 | contig 21382 bp, 20 predicted proteins | sample TARA_R110000824 | Tara Oceans TARA_R110000824 (sample SAMEA4397747) | marine metagenome | biome: Polar Biome; feature: [MES] marine water layer (ENVO:01000295) within the mesopelagic zone...; material: water (ENVO:00002006), including particulate matter (ENVO:01000060) such as......
TCGGCGCCGGCCTCTACCCCTCAATCGCTCATGATCGCATTATATTTGAGCGTCTGTTTTTCCAGCGCTGCTTCAAACGCTGCTTCCAGACTGGCCATCATTGCCGGAAAACCTTCTCGGTCGACAAAGGCCAGCGGATCGCCTGCTTTCTGACGTTCGCGTTTTCCCGCTAGTCCAGCAAATTCGGGGTGGTTGGCGAGGAAGATGTCCGGCTTCCAGTCCTTGGTCATGGCGAAAGTCTTGCGATAATCCGCGACAATTCCCTCATATTGCGGCGGCCCGACCAGCCGGTTGGCCGCAACCGTGGCGGAACAGAAAAACAGCGCTTGATAAGTTTGCCCGCCTTGCACGACCGGCATGGTCCAGGAGGTGCAGCCGCGGCTGTGTCCCGGCGTGATATGCGCGGTGAGCGTGACATCGCCCAGCTTCAGCTTTTCGCCGTCTGCAATGATCCGGTCGACCTTGACCGGTGGCGCGTTCATCGCGCTGTCATCCTCGGAACCGAGGTAGAAGCCGCCTTCGAGCGCCGAGCGGTCACCTTCGCTTGCGATCATTTGCGCGCCGGTCAGGGCCTTCAATTCGGCCAGACCGCCACTGTGATCGAGATGGGCGTGGCTGTTGAGCAGGATTTTTACGTCCTTGGGATCAAATCCCAGCTTACGGATTGCGTCGGCAACATATTGCCCCTCGCCCGGCATGCCGCCATCAATCACGATATGGCCGGCAGCGGTCGGGATGAAATACATGCCAAGCCCTTCGGTCCCGACAAAATATATGCCCGTCTTGCCGGTGCCGATGACCCGGTAAGGCTCAACCGCAGCATACCAGCTGGGGAAGCTCTGCCGAAAGTCGAACTGCGCCGGAATTTCGTCATCCACCAGATTGGAAATTGAATCCAGCGTATCTGTGTTCGACCTGTTCTGATCCGCAGGGGCTTCCGCCATATCCTGCGTCACCGGGGCGCAGGCCGCCAGCGTTGCTGCCATGAGTCCCGAAATCCAACGCATATTTTCTCCTCCGTTGCTGACGTTGCTAATGCGCGGGAGCTGAATACGCAATGTCCGCGCTACCATTTGAAAGAGCGGATCAAACCAAATTGCGGTCACGGAAAAAAGCGACAGTCGGTTTTCGCTGCAATGAGCAACCGTCAGAGCTCCGCATCAAGCGCGGAGCACATGGCTATTCGCCGCTAGATCCGGTCGTTCACATCCTTGACCCACGGTCCAAAAGGGGAATTGCCGAGCATCGCCACCTGGGTCTGGGCGCTGACCTGGTTGATCCCCTGCTGTGGTTTGGCGCCGGGATGGACGGGCAGACGCAAAGGCCTTTTGCCGGGTGCCTTGGCGATCACTGCGGCGATGGCGCGCGGCACATCCATCGGATCGGTTGATCCACCGCCGTTGCGTAGCGCTCCGTCAACCAGCGCCTGATAGGCGGCCTTGCGCGCGTCATCAGCGCGCTCGAGCATCGGCGCGGTATATTGATTGCCATTTTCCCAGATTTTTGTCGGGAAGCCGCCAGGCTGGACGATAGTGACATCGACGCCGTGCGGAACCAGTTCATAGGCCATTTGCTCGCTCATCGACTCCACTGCAAATTTGGTCGAACTATAGAGCCCCATGCCCGGTACCATTACCCGGCCGAGCTGTGACGAGACATTGACGATCAAGCCGGATTTCTGTGCGCGCATCTTTGGCAAAGCGGTGCGGGCGACCCGCTGGTAACCCATGACGTTGGTATCGAACAGCAGCTGCATTGCTTCCATGTCCTGCAGCTCGACGGGAGCACCGGTGCCGATTCCGGCGTTGTTGATGACAACATCGAGCGCGCCGCCATTCAGCCGTTCGGCCTCCGCAACAGCTTTGGTCACTGACTCATCCGACAATACATCGAGTTCAAGGATAGTGATCTCGAGATTCTTTTCCTTGGCGGCCTTTGCCAATGCATCCCCTTCGGCGCGCGGCAGATTGCGCATGGTAGCAAACACTTTCGCGCCCAATTCGGCATAGAGCATTGCGCCGAGATTGCCGAAACCGGAGGAACAGCCGGTGATCAGTATCGACTTGCCGGTCAGATCGGGCTTGCCATCGACGGCAGCAGCGGTTGCTGGAACGGCGGAAAGCACCGCGCCGGTTGCGGCTGTGGCACCAAGCAATTGGCGGCGGTTGAGCGATATTGTGCTGGTCTTTTCGGCCATGACAGGACTCCTAAATTTTAAAATCACTGTTACACTAACATAAAATCCGTTGCGGAGTGAGCGGGATAAGAGGGAGAGAGCGATGCAGATTTCAAAGGCGAGCGAGGCGGTCGGAGCGATCGTCGAGGATGTTGATGTTACCAGGCTGAGCGATCAGGAATTTGCCGACATCCGACAGGCTTTTCTGGACCATGGCGCCTTATTCTTCCGCAACCAGAAGCTGACACCCGAAGCGCATATCGCCTTTGCGGAACGATGGGGCGCGATCGACTTCAATCGCTTTTTCAAGCGGCGCGAGGGTTTTCCTGAAATTGCCGAAGTGCTCAAGGAACCGGATCAGCAGCTCAATATCGGCGGCGGCTGGCATACGGATCACAGCTATGATGACGCGCCGGCGATGGGATCGATCCTTTATGCGCTGGAAATCCCGCCGAGCGGTGGCGATACGTTGTTCGCGGGGATGGCGGCGGCCCATGATGCGCTGGATGATGCGATGAAGGCGCGGATCAAAGATCTGAAAGCGCGGCACGGCAATGCGCATGTTTTTGGCGAGGAAAGTCCCTATCGCAAGGCGGTTGGCGACCGTTACACCAATGCCGACCAGGCAGGACAGACAGCGGTCCATCCGGTGGTGCTGGCCCATCCCGAAACCGGGGTGCAGGGACTTTATGTCAATCCAGGCTTCACTCTGGAAATTGTCGATATGGATCCGGCGGAGGGTAATGCGCTGCTGCAGGAACTATACGCCCATATCATGCAGGACCGCTTCCATCATCGCCACATGTGGCGCGAAGGCGATCTGGCGATGTGGGACAATCGGTCGACCTGGCATTATGCCATGAACGACTATCAGGGGCACCGGCGCTATCTGAACCGGATTACAATCGAAGGCGTATCTCTCGCGTAGCCAGTTTTTCGGGGATCAAACCGCAAAGCCGAGAGCCAGAAAGGCAATGGTTCCGAGCATCAGTGAAACGAGGGTTTTGCGGCGATAGGGCTTTGCCATCACACCCACGACCAGACCGCCGAGAATAACCAGAAACAGGGCAATGCCAGCGATCAGCTGATAGGTTTTGAAGAGCGCCGGACCGTGGCCCTTGTGTAATTCCATCATCGCATATTGGAAACCCGGCTTGTGCAGGGAAGCCTTTAGGCCGTCGGGCGTCTGGTTGATCCGCGCAAAGGTCCGCGAGGTTGGCCGGGTGGTCATATTGCCATCACGACTGCGGACGCTTTCGATATCGAGATGGATATTCTGCGCCGCGAGAATGGCGCCTATATCCTGTTTCAGCGTCGGGCTGTCGGGATCGAGCTGCGTGCCCGCCGGCAGTTCGATCGGAATATCCTCGATCGCGGGATCGACACCAGCCAGTTTGAGCGCGCCGGTTATGCCGACCATGAGAAAGGACGGGGCCAGAAAGGCGGCGAGGAACAGATGGGCCAATATCAACAGGTTCCTGGTTTTAACTTTACTCATTCATCTGTTCCTGAACGTTTGAACCGGCTAGCAAATTTCCGAAAACCAAGAAGCAATTTCTGCCTGTCGGAGCTACCGATCATCTCGCCGAGCAACCCATGGAAATGGTCGGGTTCGCGCTGCACAACTGCCGTGGTGAGATCGAGCACCAGCATCTCATCATAGCTGACATGGGAACAACAGGGGCGATGCACTGCCATGGGTTCCGGCCAGCAATCGCTCATCAGTTCGATGATATGAGCGAAATGGCCTGCGGCGATTTCATCTCCCAACTGCTTGATCAAATAGGGTTTGGGATCCTGTCTCTTGTTCCACGCCAATATTGCAATCCGCATCGCCACGATTATCCGGATTTGTGCGGCCGGCATAGCCGAAAGCTTTGGGGTCGTGGCCAGCGACTGCGCAAATCCGGATATCGGTTTTCCCATCAATATTCTACCGATGTGGGAGAGGCTTTTGCTGCGGTTTTGACCGGCGGTTTGCTGGTAGCGGCCCGAATAAGCGACCGCGCTTCCTTGATAGCGGCTGCTTCTGTCAATTTGCCTTCGGAAATCTCTGTACCCATGGTCAATAGCCGGCCGCTGATCACGGTTCCCGTGTGCGGTTCTTCTTCCACGGTTACGCCTCCATTCGCAGCTATCACGGCATCCCATTCATCTCGCACTTTTGCCCAATAAGCTTGGGTTTTCGTCCAGTAATCGTCAGCTGCGCTGACTTTATAGCCATCGAATTTCTGATAGGTGTTAAGCACCGATTCCTGGACATAGGGAACGGCCTTGCCATCCATCCTCTTCATCTTGGTGTTGTCCTGCCAGTGAATCCAGCCACCCGGCATCGGCTGGTGGCGGTTGATCGCCTGATAATGGTCATAGACCGGATCACGAACAGCATCGCGGCGCGCCAGTGGCCGGGCTGTCCAGTCGCTGGTCCAGCTGCGGAGGCCGTTGACCGTCTGCCATTTTCCCAAACCACCATAGCGAGGGCTGTCATCGACCTGCCAGACTGTTTGTGACCAGCTGCCCTGACGTTCGGACTTCGGAACATCCTTGTTCACCCAAGTGCCGGCGTCGGCATAGACAAGCAGTTTCGCAGGCTCATAGATCCAGTCCTGACGCCAGTGCTTGATGATGAAGGTTTCGCCTTCATGTTCCGCGACCAGCAGATGCTGCAGGATGATTTCCTTGCCGATGTCCTTGATGACGCGAACGCTTTCATGACCGCCGGAAATCTTGGCCTTGATCGGTTCATAATCATCCCGCCAGGACGTGGTTTCCACCATGTCGAACCGGACTTTATAGTCCCCGGCCATCGCCAATATATCGGCACGATCCTGCTCAAAGGATGTCTGCATAGTGGTCGTCGCAAGCTGCTGCTGGTTACTATTTGCCAGTGCTGGTGATGTCGCCATTGCCAGAGCGAACAGGGCCGCCCCCAGTCGTGCTTTCAATTTCATGTTCATGATAGTGTCTCCCCCTTGGAATTAGAATGACAGGCTGATCGATACGCTGGCGTTGCGGCCCGGCTGAGTGAACGCGTCGAGGATGTTGGACGTTGCCGCCAATCCCCTGACGTCGCTCCACAGCGCATATTTCTTGTCGGTGATATTGAAAATGCCCGCCCGGATTTTGGCATTTTCGGTGATCCGGACAAAAGCGGTCGCGTCGAGGATCACCGATTCTTTCGGGCGGAAACAGGTAGCGGAACAGACGCCAACCGTCTCGTTGGCTTCCTTTTGCGCATTATAGCTCAGGATCACCTCGCCGCCGAATGCTCCGCTTGGTTCGCGATAGCCGAGACCCAGAATCGCGTTGATCGGATCGATCGTCGAAAGCGATGCTGGCCGGCTGTTGGGCGATTTTACCGTACCGTCGGCAAAGGCAATGGCGAAGCGCGCGCGAAAACCGTTTGCCGCTTCGTAACTGGCCTTGGCTTCCACACCTTTGACGGTCACATCGTCGAGATTGACGAACTGATATAGGGCCGGATCGCCGGGCGTGAAGCTGCCGGAAACCTGTTCCTGACTGATGAAGTCGGAATAATCTGCGGTGAAAGCCGTCAGCGACAGGCTGACAGCATCGGTGGCGTAGCGGATACCAGCCTCGAAACTGTCACTGGTTTCCGGACCGAGGTCCGGGTTTGCCAAAGAAGAATAGCCATAAGCCAGATTTTCGAAGAAATTATTGACCTGGCTGGGGGTCGGCGCCCGGAAGCCGCGCGCATAATTGCCGAACAGGCGGACATCGCCAAGCTTGACCACGGCTCCCAGTTTGGGGGATAATTTTGAACCGTCCTGAGCGCTTGGGGTAAAGTCCGGCAGCAGGGGATCGACGGTCGGATTCAGGTCGTAGAAATCATAACGCAGCGCCGGATATAAGGTGAATATACCGCCGCCGAACTCGATCGCATCTCCCAGATAGAAACCGCCCAGCGTAAAGTCGGTCTTGGGGAAAGCGCGAGTGGGGAAGACTTCGCCGAACGGCGGCTCGGTGCCATCGCGCAGACCGGCTTGCTCGGTCTTGCTGATGTCGCCACCGAATGTCAGCGTATGCTTGATCGAGCCCGTGTTGAAAACAGACCGAAAATCAGCAACTGCGCCGATGACTTCATTGTCGAACGTGTTCAGCCGTTCCCGGTCCGGGCGCGGGGTCGCCGAGGTTGGCGTGCGCTCTTCCAGAGCAAATTGCCGATCCTGGCCATCCTGCCAATAAGCGGCGAGATGGGCATAGTCGATAAAGCCGGATCCTTCTTCCCCCGCATCATAAGTATAGTCGATCGATACCCGGCTGCGTTTGGTCTCATCCCGCGCCGTCAGATTATCGACGATCCAGCTGGGCGTTGGACCAAATAGAAACACCGGTCCTCTCCCCGACAATATATCGGAGGACAGTTCACGTTCGAGATATTCCCCGGTCAGACGCACTTTGTGCGAACCATTGTTCCAGACCAGCTTGCCGAGAAACGCATTGGACTCGCCATCCTGCGGGTTGGGCTTGGTGCGGGTTTCGCCTTCTGCATCGACCGTGCCCTGATTATCGAGCTCTGAGAAATCGCGCCGGGAATAAGCCAGCATCGCCGAGAAATCGCCAGCCTGTCCGGCCAGTGCCACGGTCTCGGAAAATTCCTGATCGGCCGAACTATATTGCGCCCGGGCAAAACCGCCAAAGCTGTTGCCTGCCTTGATAAAATCAACGGGATCAGCGGTAATGAAGCTGACCGCTCCGGACAGACCGTCGCTGCCGTATAGCGCCGATGCCGGCCCGCGGAGAATTTCGACCGACTTGATCAGTCCGACATCGGTGGCATTGCCGCGCCCGACTTCCTGCGCGCCAAAAGTGAAACCCTGGGGAGAGCGGATGCCGTCGACCTGGATCAGCACGCGATTGCCGCCGATGCCGCGAATGTTGAAATCTTCGTTCCCGGCCCGACCGGTTGTGCCCAGTGCCGCACCAAAGCGTGCCGGCGCCCGGCGAACCGAAACCCCCGGTTCAAAGCGCACGATATCGCGGACATCGGTCGCCATTTCGTCGGCGATTTGCTCCTGGTCTATCACCGTGACGGTGGCAGGAGCGTCGACCACTTCGACCGGCGCCCGGGTGGCCGTGACGGTGATGGTGTTGTCATCTACAAAGCCGGAATTGTCGTCACCCGCAGCCATGGCCGCCTGCGAGAAGCCTAAGGCCAGAAAACTGCAAGAATATGCCATTCCCCGTCGCCGGAAGTTCGATTTCATAGTTAAGTCCCCGTTTTAATGATAATGCGAATGATTATCATTATTAAGTAGAGAGCCCAAGCCTGATCTGTCAAATGGTAATTGGAAATTCATGAAAATGGGCTGCTTTGGAGCCGGTGATCAGAATGCAACCGATCTGACTCTTGTCGAACTCCGCCGCGCCGATTAGGGGTAGGAATCAAATTTCCCCTCCTGATGGAAACCACAATGACTTTGAACGGCCCCGCTTCGCACAGTTACTTTTCCCAGCGGCTCAAGCTCCACTATGCAGACTGGGGCAATGAGGATAAGCCGCCGCTGATCCTGCTCCACGGTGGCCGGGATCATTGCCGCAACTGGGACTGGACGGCGCAGGCGTTGCGCGATGACTGGCACATCATCTGCCCCGATGTGCGCGGCCATGGCGACAGCCAGTGGAGCACCGACGGCAATTATGCGATCATGCCGATGGTCACCGATCTGGCGCAGCTGATCCACCAGCTCGACCTTTCCCCGGTCACTATTGTCGCGCACAGCATGGGCGGCAATATCGCGCTGCGCTATACCGGCCTCTATCCCGATACGGTGCGCAAGCTGGTGGCGATCGAAGGCCTTGGCTCAAGCCCCGACATGCTGGCAGAACGGGATAAAATCGGTCAGATTCAAAGGGTGCGCAACAGTATCGAGGAAAAGCGCGAATCCGCCGGACGACAAGTGAAGCGCTATCCAACATTCGAAGACGCGCTCAAGCGGATGCAGGACGCGAACCAGCATCTCTCCGACGAACAGGCTCGGCATCTGACCACCCATGCGGTGATCCGCAACGAGGATGGCAGCTATAGCTGGAAGTTCGATCCTTATGTCCAGCACTGGGACAGTATCGACCTGACACAGGATGCGATCCACGAGCTATGGAGCAATGTCAGTTGCCCGACCCAGCTCCATTATGGCGCGGACAGCTGGGCCAGCAATCCGGAAAAAGATGGCCGGATCAAATATTTCGGCAACAATGTATCAGTGAAGGAATTCCAGCAGGCCGGCCACTGGTTGCACCATGACCAGTTTGAACAGTTTGTGGAGACGCTCAGAGAGTTTCTTTAATCATCTGATTGGATATTTTTTCCATCCGGATGGAATTTTTGACATTGGTGCCCCGTCACCGCAATTACATTGCGGGATATTGAGCGCTCATCTTCGCGCCATGCAGATATTGAATGAATTAGGAACAATACGGATAGTTGGCGGGCACCACTATCGATTAGCTATGCCAATATAGAGACCAGCATATTGCCTGACGAGCCATCGTCAAGAACCGGCTCTGACGGCACTCGAACTTCGGATATTGGCCATAATGGCCTGAGGAAGCGGTCAAGAATGAACGGCGCGATATTCTACGCAACCCGATATGGCAGCACGGCTGAATATGCCGAGTGGATTGCCGATGCGACCGGTATTCCAGCTTTTGACGTGAAAAAAACTGACGCTGATCCGTCCGATTACGACTTTGTCGTCATCGGTGCCCCGGTGATTTACCACAAGCTCCCGATCCGCAACTGGGTCCTGCAGAAAATGGCGTCTTTCGAAACCAGGCCCGTCGTGTTTTTCACCGTTGCCGGCGCGCCGGCAGGGTCAAAGCTCGACGGCTGGATCGCCAACAGCCTGCCCGAGGCCCTGATTCAGCGGATGGACCATTTTGCCTTGCGTGGCCGCCAAAATCCCAGGGATCTGTCCTGGTTTGACCGCATCATGCTTGTCATCGGCGGCCTGACAAATCCCGATCGCGGCGCAGCTCGAGAGGAGTTGAAGGGTTTTGACTTTATGGACAAGTCCAGCATCGAACCGATGGTAAAGGCGATTCACAAACTGCAATCGGGTGATGCGGTACGGCCAGACCAAATGAATGAATGAACGACGATGGTGGTTGCAGCATTCCCTGATCGCCGACCATCAGCTTTCTCGGCTAGGTAAATTCCCAGACTATGGTTCATCCCGGAGCGATGGTACAGCCTCTCACCAACGGGGATTTGCATCTGCACTTACCAACATTGCTTTGAACCGGACTATTCCATCGCTCCGGGCCACATAGCGCAGGGAAAGAGACTGATGTTGACCAACCGGTTAGCCGTGACAGCATCAGAAAATCTGCTAAACGGTCAACCGCGACAGAAAAGAGGACAGATATGACTGCCACCCAAGCCCAGGCGCGCTATGCCCGCCTTTCGATTTTCCTCCATTGGGTGATGCTGCTGCTGATAACGGCTGTCTATAGCTGCATCCTGTTGCACGAATCTTTTCCCAAAGGCAGTGATCTGCGCGAGGGTTTGAAAACTTGGCACTTCATGCTCGGCCTGTCGGTGCTGGCGCTGGTGATCATCCGGATCCTCACCCGGCTTCTCTCTGTCAGGCCGCCGATCAAACCGGAACCGCCTGCATGGCAAATGCTGTTGGCCAAGGGCACGCATCTGGCGCTTTATGCATTCATGCTGGCAATGCCGATTGCGGGCTGGCTGATCCTTAGCGCCGCCGACAAGACCATTCCCTTCTTCGGACTGGAGCTTCCTCCACTGACCGCACCGAATAAGGCCTTGGCCGGACAAATCAAGGAACTGCACGAGACGTTCGGCACAGTCGGCTATTTCCTGATCGGCCTGCATGCGCTGGCAGCGCTCTTCCATCATTATGTGGTCAAGGATAATACGCTGCGCCGGATGCTTCCCGGCAAACGCTAGGATAGGGTAGCGCGGCAACAATTGCTGCCAGACCTGACTAAAGCTCAGGAAATCATTGCCTGCAATGTAGCGATCCGGTCTGCTTCCTCTGCTGGCTTGTCCTTGCGAATGCGGTGGATGCGCGGGAAGCGCATGGCGAGGCCGGATTTGTGGCGGCCGCTTTCGTGGATCGAGTCAAACGCGACTTCCAGAACCAGTGATTTCTTTACTTCGCGGACCGGCCCGAAACGGCCCACCGTATTCTGCCGGACAAAACGGTCGAGCCATTTGAGTTCTTCGTCGGTGAAACCTGAATAGGCCTTGCCGACTGGCAGCAGTTCGCCATCCTCGGTCCAGCAGCCGAATGTATAGTCTGAATAGAAAGACGCGCGCCGCCCGTTGCCGCGCTGGGCATACATCATCACGCAGTCGGCATTCAGCGGGTCGCGCTTCCACTTATACCAGTGACCGGTGACCCGGCCAGCCAGATAGGGGCTTTCGCGGCGTTTCAGCATCACGCCTTCGATCGCGGCATCGCGGGCACCGGCGCGCATCACTTCCAGCGCGGCGAAATCATCGACATCGACCACCGCCGACAGATCGAAATGGTCGGGATTGAGTTTCGGCACAAATCCTTCGAGCCGCTGGCGCCGTTCGTGCCAGGGCGACAGGCGCAGGTCGTCGTCCCCGTCCATCAGCAGATCATAGACCCGGACAAAGGCGGGAAATTCCTGCCGCATCTTTTTCGAGACCGTCTTGCGACCGAGCCGCTTTTGCAGCGCGTTGAAACTCGCTGCCTCGCCGCCCTGATCGGTGCCGCGAACCAGCAGTTCGCCGTCGATCACCCCGTCGCGATCAAACGCCTCGACAATATCGGGGAAGGACGCGCTGATATCATCGCCGCCGCGGCTATAGAGCCGGGTCTCGCCGCCGAGATGCACCGCCTGTACGCGAATGCCGTCCCATTTCCACTCGACCGCATATTGCCCAAGATCGAGACTGTCGCCTTCAAATGGATGGGAAAGCATGAACGGACGAAAGAAAGGCGTCGCCGAAAGATCCGGACGGTCACCGCCCTGCTCCGCCCACTCGAATAATTTTTCATAAGGCGGATCGAGCGCGTGCCAGAGCTCCTCGACATCATCAAGCGCGACATCAAAAGCTTGCGCGAAGGCGGTCTTGGCCAGCCGTGCCGATACGCCGACACGCATCCCGCCGACCGCGAGTTTGAGTAGCGCATAGCGGCTGTTCGAATCCAGGCTGTCGAGCAAGGACGCGACAATGTCGGGAGCCGTCGCACGATTGGCGGCAGACAACGCCTGCACCACTTCGTCGATCGTCGGGTCGCTCTGCTCCCGCCCCTCCGCTTCCGGCCAGACCAGCGCCACGGTCTCGGCGGTATCACCGACATGATGGCGCGACAGGCGGAACAGTTCGGGATCGATCCGCGTGCCAGCAAGATTGCGGATGGTGGCGGACTTGACCGCCGGAAAGTCGAGACTGTCAGTCAGCGCCGCCAGCGCCCAACCGCGATCGGGATCGGGCGTTTCGCGCAAATAGGTCGCGATCGCCGCCAGCTTGGCGTTGCGCGATCTGGTGTAGACCAGACTGTCGATCAGGGCGGCAAAGCGGCGCATCAGCCGTCATCCCCCTCTTCGCGGCCGACCATCGCCAGTGCCCGCGCCCTGATCTGGTGCAGCTCGCACCAGCGCAGCAGGCCATCTTCGCTGCCATGGGTGATCCAGGTTTCCTTCGGCGCCAGTTCGCGTATGGTTTCGGTCAGCTCGTCCCAGTCGGCATGGTCGGAGATGACCAAGGGAATCTCGACCCCGCGCTGCCGCGCCCGCCCGCGCACCCGCATCCAGCCGGACGCCATCGCGGTCACCGGATTGGGCAGTCTACGGCTCCATTTGTCGGTCAGGGCCGACGGCGGCGCGATGATGATCTGGCCGCGCATTTCCTCCTTCGGTGTGTCCATCACCAGCCGCAATTCGCCGAGCGACACGCCGAGCTCCTCGTAAAGCTCGCACATCCGGACCTGCGCCCCGTGCAGATAGATCGGCTTGTCCCAGCCAGCCCGGCGCAGCTCGGCAATCACCCGCTGCGCCTTGCCCAGCGCATAGGCGCCGACAAGAATGCTGCTGTCCGGCTCTGCTTCCAGCCGCGCAAAGATTTTCGCGATTTCGCCAGCGATGGGTGGGTGCTGGAAGACCGGCAATCCAAAGGTCGCCTCGGTAATGAAAATATCGCACGGCACCGGCTCGAACGGCGCGCAGGTCGGATCGGGGCGACGCTTGTAATCGCCGGTCACGACCACCCGCTCGCCCTGATATTCCATCAGCACCTGCGCCGAGCCCAGCACATGGCCCGCCGAATGCAGGCTGAATCGCACACCGCCGCGTTCAAACCCCTCGCCATAGCCAATCGCCGTTCCCGCCTCCGTACCATAGCGCAAACCCATGATCGCCAGCGTCTCCGGCGTCGCCCAGACATCCCCATGCCCGCCGCGCGCATGATCGGCATGGCCATGAGTGACCACGGCGTTTTCCTTGGGCACGGACGGATCGATCCAGACATCGGCAGGCCGCACATAAATGCCCTGCGGATGCGGTTCGATCCAGTGTTTCGCTTTTGCCATCGTCTAATAGCGTATTGGGTCGGGAAAGGTTCCGCCAAGAGAAAAGGGGGACGAAGAAGTGATGACTGCGTCTATCAACCCCTCCTTTGAAAATGAGGGGCTAAAAATAGCGTTCCACCTGAAGCAAAGAGACCCGTCATTGCGAGGAGCGGAGCGACGCGGCAATCCAGGGCCGTGCGCGCCGCTCTGGTTTGCTTCGCTGCGCTCGCAATGACGATAACGCTATTTGAAGTCGAAGTGCAAACACTCTGCTTCCACGCAACTCCTCTTTCCTACACCGCCCCGCCAATGCTAAACTCGAGATATGAGAAAGACACTCCATATCCGTCCCAAAACCGACCCAATGACCGCTTTTATCAACCCCCAGATTTTCAATTCTATAACCGTGTAAAGTGTGTAAAGTTTGAAAGATAATTTCGCACCCAGCAACACACTATGTGAACCCGATGTGATATTCCCACTAGACCGGTCACATTGCAATGTGATAGTCGATTCGCAACATCACATTGCAAGGGCGAATCCATGAGCAAGCTTCTGATAGAACAACTAATCCAATTGATTGAGTCCGGCAAGGAGACCCGCGCCGGTCTGGCGCGGGCTGCTGGCCTGCATGCCAACAGCCTGCGCAGCCTGGGGCAGGAAGACTGGAATCCGACTTCGGAAACGCTCGGCAAGCTGGAGACCTATCTGGCGCGCGGCGGCGCGGCGGTGATGGCGAGCGCCGAGGAGATTATCAACGAGGCGCGCAACGGGCGGATGTATATTCTCGTTGATGACGAAGACCGCGAGAATGAAGGCGATCTGATCATTCCGGCGCAAATGGCGACACCCGATGCGATCAACTTCATGGCCAAATATGGTCGCGGACTAATCTGCCTGGCGATGACCAAAGACCGGGTCGAGGAACTCGGCCTTGATATGATGAGCCAGAATAACCGCGGCGCTTATGAAACAGCCTTCACCATTTCCATCGAGGCCCGTGATGGTGTGACAACCGGTATTTCCGCTGCCGACCGTGCCCGCACCGTGGCTGTGGCGATCGATCCGTCCAAGGGCAAGGAAGAGATAGTCACCCCGGGCCATGTCTTCCCACTGCAGGCACGCAATGGCGGCGTGCTCGTCCGTACCGGTCATACTGAAGCGGCTGTCGATGTCTCGCGCCTGGCGGGCCTCAATCCTGCTGGCGTGATTTGCGAGATCATGAAAGATGATGGCGAGATGGCGCGGCTCGATGATCTGATCGAATTTGCCCAGCATCACGGCATGAAAATCGGCACCATTCGCGATTTGATTGCCTATCGCCTGCGCCACGATCATCTCGCCGAAAAGCGAAGCGAAGCGCGCTTTACCAGCCACTGGGGCGGCGAATGGAATGCGATAGCTTATTATAACAAAGCCACCCAATCCGAACAGATCGTGCTGCAAAAGGGCCATGTCGATCCCGACCAACCCACGCTGGTGCGGATGCACGCCTATCGTATCTTCGGTGACATTTTTGGCAAGGACGGGCCGGATGACCGGATGCTCCAGCGGTCGATGGAGATTATTGGTGAGGAAGGCAAAGGCGTGATCGTGATGATCCCGCGCTCGGATGGCAAGTTTCTGTCCAACCAGGTCCGCAACCTGAACGGCGAACAGACACCGCCCATGGACCAGCTCCGCGACTATGGTGTAGGCGCACAAATTCTGGCCGACCTGGGAGTCAGCGATATGGAACTGCTTTCCAATGCCAGCCATGACATGGTCGGACTGGATGCCTATGGCCTGCGCATTGTCGGACAGCGAAATGTGCCAGCCACAGTAGCAGCGCCGCAAGAAAAATTATCCGCACTGGTGTGATCAATCCTGTTTGGACCGAACCTGCCCGGGACCTTCATGCGATATACGGATGGGCTCGGTTCAACAGCCTCGACACAAATGACAAATTTTCAAAGGACTTAAAATGGCAAAATTTCTGATCGTCGAAGCGCGTTTTTACGAGCATCTCAACGACATGTTGATCGAGGGTGCGACCGATGCCCTGAAAGCGGCGGGACACGAACATGAGGTTCTCACCGTACCGGGTGCGCTGGAAATTCCTGGTGCGATCTCGATGGCGATCGACAGCGACCTATATGACGGCTTTGTCGGGATCGGTGTGGTGATCCGCGGCGAAACCTATCATTTTGAAATTGTTGCCGGTGAAAGCGCGCGCGGGCTCATGGCGCTGTCGATGGACGGCGCGGCGATCGGCAATGGCATCATCACCGTCGAGAATGAAGAACAGGCGCTGGCCCGAGCCGACAAGACCCGCAAGAACAAAGGCGGCGAAGCAGCCCAGGCAGCGATTGCAATGTATGAATTGGGTCTGAAGTTTACGAACTAGAGCGGCGGCGGGCACGATCAATCGTGCCCGCAACCACTATGGATAGAAGGCGTTATTGGGTGCCGGCGATTGCGGCCTTGAATTCATCTTCGGTCATCGTGATGGAGATTCCGCCATCGGCCTGAGCCATGAAGGCGTCGACGGGCAGTTTCACTGCCTGGCCGCCATGATCGACGGTCACATATTCCGCATCTTTTGCCTCGATGGTACCAATCACCGCAGCACCGGTGACGGATTTAACTTCGGTGCCCGGGGTCAGGCTTGCCAGCAACTGGGCCTTGGCATCGGCAGCCGCTTTTTCCACGGCGGCATCGAGATCAGCCTTTGTCATCATGATCGACAGGCCGTTTTCGGCTTTGGCAAAAGCATTGGTCGCGAGCGCAGCCTTGTTGTTGCCAGTGTCCACCACTATGGCGCCGCCAGCTACGGATTCCACCGTACCGACTTCATTGCCATTGGGTCCGACAACTTTCATGCCTACCTGGGCTTCGACAGCCGGAGCGGCATCTTGCGCCCAGGCTGGGGTAGCAGCGAGAAGCGCTGCGCCGGTCGCGAGGGTCAGAAAATTCTTCATATTGTACTCCTTAAAGTTTCAAAAAATGGCGCTCAACCGCCAAAGCCTTCTAGGTAAAAAGCCATGGTCGAATTTGTTAAGGCGATTGAGGCGAGTTGACGCTTGAGCAGGACAGAAGGCAACTATGTAGCAATCGGTCAGGCAAGACCGGCGCTAAAAGAGCCGATCCTGTACCAATATCTTGTTTGCATCCGGCCCTTGTCCAATCAGGCCGCTTTCTGGCTGCGCTTGTGGAGACCCTCCCTGACCTCCTCAATGATCTTGGCGCTGAAAGCATCGAGATCGCCGGGATTACGGGAAGTGATGAGGCCGTTGTCGACCACCACTTCGCTATCTTCGAACCGTGCACCAGCGTTGATCAGATCGGTTTTGATCGACGGGTAGCCAGTGACCTTGCGTCCCTGCACCAGGTCCGCTTCGATCAGCAGCCATGGAGCGTGGCAGATGGCAGCAATTGGCTTGCCGGCGTTGAAAAAAGCTTTCACAAAATCGATAGCCTTGTCTTCTACCCGGAGAAGATCCGGGTTCATCTGACCACCGGGCAAGACCAGCGCGTCAAAGTCGCTTTCGCGAGCATCGTCCACAGTCATATCGACCGAGATGCTTTCGCCCCAGTCCTTCTGGTCCCAGCTTTTGATCGATCCGGATTCCAGCGATACAATAGTGACATCGGCACCCGCCTCGATAAGTTGTTTCCGTGGCTCAAAAAGCTCCGATTTCTCAAAACCGTCCGTCGCCAATATTGCAATTTTTGCGTTTGAAATGTTCGTCATTTCTGTCGTCCTTTCGTTGGGGGATATAACAAGTCTACGCAGCCGGACGGCAGTTGGTTCCGATAAAGTGCAAGGCGAGGGCCTCCCCTTCCTCGCCTGTCATGCCCTCGATTGGCGGCCGGAAATTGATGACCGGAAGACTTGTGACGCCCTTTCTGACATCCCCTTGTGATGATTCCTTCTGATGATCTCTTCTGGCGATTGGCAAGGAACCAAATGACGAGCGACGAGTAATCATTGTCAGGAACCGCGCTCCGCCAGTTCGTTGAGCGCACCAGAAAGAAAGGTAGAATATATGACTATTCAAACTGGAGATCTTCGCGAAATGAAGACCGATATCAAGAAGGTAGACCGAGCCGAAATGGCTGAGAAGCTGGGGAAAGTTCTGGCATCTACCTATGTGCTTTATCAAAAGACCCAGGCAGTCCACTGGAACGTGACCGGCCCGCAGTTCCTTGGTATCCACAAATTGACCGAAGGCCAATATGAAGATCTTGCCGCGTCGATCGACGAAATCGCTGAAAGGATCCGGGCTCTTGGCGCGAAGGCGCCGGTTGGTCTCTCCACCTATATCGAGAACAGCGCGATCAAGGACCAGGTGGAATATGGCGATGTCAAATCCATGCTCAAGCAATTGTCTAGCGACACGCTAATCGTAGCCGACCAGATGCGCGAATTTGTCAAAACTGCCGAAGAGGCCGACGATGTTTTCACCGCGGACCTTCTGACCGCACGGATCGGCGTGCTGGAAGAATCATCATGGATGCTGTCGGCCAGCATTTGATTGATTCCCCCTCAAATAAAAATCAGGAAAAGCATATGAACAAACAGTTGGATAAAACCAGCGCCCGTCAGGGCTTCACCACTCGCTACATGCCCATCGTGCTCGGCATATCAATGGTACTGGCGATCGTAGCGCTAGCTGCTGTCACGGGCTTTTTCTAACCACGATTGCAAATCACAAGGTTACCAAGTGCGCCTGCCCGCCCCTGCCTTGCGCAGGGGCGGGTCTTTTTATGCGATCGTCCGCATCTCCCATTGTTCTTTTCTCTCCAATATTTCTGTGCTTTAGCCCGATGATGCCGACCGGTCGGCGTTTCGGCAGCCGTGGAATGACTTGACCCCGCCACGCTCTTCTATATTTTAGAACAAATCATGAACAATATCGATTCGGATTCGGGGGAGGCTTTCAGGTCTTTACCGGCCAACCCCTCTGCTGTGCCTCCGGCTACACCAGCAAAACCCTCTGTCTTGCGGGCACGGCTCGCCAAGATATTGGCGACGTCCGGCGTCAGAGCGACGGAGGATGACGGCCTGCCATCGCACTTCAGCTTTGGCGTCGACAGAATCGACGCAACCTTGCGCGGCAATGCCGGGATTGATGGCCTGCCGCGCGCAGCGCTGCATGAACTGCACGCGGCGAGCAAGGATGACCGGACCAGCACAGCGGCGATGGCGCTACTGATGGCGCAGCGTTGCCGGAAGCTGGATCAGGAAGAACGACCCATCTTGTGGATCAGCGAAAGCGGCGAGACGAGACGACAGGGTCGGCTCTATCCGCCGGGGCTAGCCGAACTGGGCATTGATCCCGACAGCATCATCCATGTCGACGCGCCGGACAGCATCGCGGCGCTGCGCGCAGCGGCCGACGGCGTGCGGTCTTCGGCGATGGCAGCGGTGATTATCGAACTGTCGGGCAAAAAGCCCAAGGGTCTCGACCTGACCGCCACCCGCCGCCTGTCGCTATCGGCGCAGAAATCGGGTTTGCTTGGCCTGGTCCTGCGCTCCGGCAGCGATCCGGACAATCCCCTGCCGACAGCTGCCTTCAGCCGCTGGTCGGTGGCTACCGCTCCTTCGCTCGCGCTGGAGGCCAATGCTCCGGGTCATCCTGCTTTTGATATCAATCTGCTGCGTCATCGCAGCGGTCTTTACGGGCTGAGCGCCCGACTGGAGTGGAACCGTGACGATCAAATCTTCCGCGAGCAGCACAGCGAGCAGAGAGCGCCGGACATTGGCGCTGTTCCTGCCCTGGCTGCCGTCCGAGCGGATCATCAGGGCACACGGGCCGCCTGACCATCCCTTTGCGCTGACCGAGAAAATCCGCGGCGCGATGCTGATCATGGCGGCGGACCGGCAGGCGGTGTCTCTGGGTCTGGGTCCCGGCATGAAGCTCGCCGACGCACGGGCGCGGGTGCCGGACCTGCTGGCCTTTGACCATGAGCCGCTGGCCGACGCAGACCTGCTGTCGCGGCTGGCCGAAGCTTGCGAGCGCTATACGCCGATGGTCGCGGTCGAGCCGCCTTATGCCTTGATCCTCGACATCACCGGCGCGGCGCATCTCCACGGCAACGAGGAGACACTGGCGCAGGATGCCGAGGATAGGCTCGATGCGGTCGGTTATAGCGCCTGCTGGGCCTTGGCCGGAACGGCAGATGCGGCGCTGGCGCTTGCCCGACATGGCTTGAAGGAAGGCGCCGAAGCGCAGCTGCCGGTGTCGGCGCTGGCCATGGACGAAAAGACCCATCAGGCGCTCGAACGGGCCGGGCTTTACAAGATCGGCGATATTGCCGAGCGGCCGCGCGCCAATCTGGCGGCGCGTTTCGGGATGGATCTGACAGTGCGGCTGGACCGGATATTGGGGCTCGAGGATCGGCCAATCGATCCGCTGCGTAGGATGGGCAATGTGGTTACCGAGCGCCGCTTTGCCGAACCTTTGACCCATATCGATGCCGCTTTGGCCTGCCTGTCGGAACTTTTTGCTGAAGCCTCCGAACGGCTCAACGAGCGCGGCCTCGGCGCACGGATGATCCGGATGATGCTGTTCCGCTGCGATGGCGATGTCGCGCGGCTCGGCCTGGAAACCGGCGCGCCGACCCGCGATGCGGCTCTGTTCAAGCGCCTGCTGCGCGAACGGATCGAGGCGCTAAACGACGAACTCAACCCCGGCTTCGGCTATGATCTGATCCGGCTGAACATTGTCGCTTCGGAAGCGCTGGCGCCGCAGCAGTTGAGACTTGAGGGCGGTGAGGACCGGCAGGGTGATGAAGTCGCTCTCGTCAGCCAATTGAGCACAAGGCTGGGCCGCGACCGGGTGCAGAAATTTGCCCCCGCTGACAGCCATATTCCCGAACAGGGCCTGCTCGCGCTGCCAGCGCTCAACGCCCCCGCACCCGTCCCGTGGAAAGCAGAGTCTCCCGACAATCCTCCGATGCGGCCTTTGCACATGTTCGACCCGCCGCAGCGCGTGCAGGTGATCGCCGAAGTCCCCGACGGCCCGCCCTATCGCTTCACCTGGCGGCGCAAGAGCCATCAGGTGATCCGCTATGAAGGGCCCGAGCGCATCGCCTCGGAATGGTGGCAGCGCAAGGACGGGCAACAGCCCGGAAATGGCGGCCTGACCCGCGACTATTATCGCGTCGAAGACGCCCGCGGCCGGCGCTACTGGCTGTTCCGGCACGGCCTTTATGGCGAGGAGAAAGCGAACCCGGACTGGTATGTTCATGGGCTGTTTGCGTAAAATCGGGCGGATAGAGATTGCGTCATTGCGAGCGAAGCGAAGCAATCCAGTGCGGCCCTCCGTGGCTCTGGATTGCCGCGTCGCCTGCGACTCCTCGCAATGACGATATTCGCCGAACTCGCGGCCTCCACCCATTACAGCTTTCTGCGCGGGGCTTCCTCCCCCGCCGATATGGTAATGCAGGCAATGGCGCTCGGCATGACCGGGATTGGCATCGCCGACCGCAACAGCGTCGCCGGCGTCGTGCGGGCGCATGCCGCGCTGCGCCGGGCGCGCGAGGATGCGGCGGAAGAGGGGCTGACGCTGCCGGACTTCAAGCTGATCGTCGGGTCGCGGCTGGTCTTTGCCGATGATACGCCGGAGGTGATTGTCTATCCGCTGGGCCGGCGGGGATGGGGGCGGCTGACACGGCTGCTCTCGACCGGGAATTTGCGGGCGGAGAAGGGGGATTGTTTTTTATATGAGGCGGATTTGCTGGACTGGTGTTCGGACGACTGGGCGTTGGTCGTTTTAGCCCCTCCTCTTCAGAGGAGGGGTTGGGGTGGTGGCGAGGCGAAAGCCGAGCTTCAGCATCGAGCCGAACCTCGGCTATCCCACCCCAACCCCTCCCTTGAAAGGGAGGGGCTTATTCGGCAGCTCCACTCGCTCACCCCCCATATCTGGCTCGGCGCCGCCATGCCCCGCTCCGGTCCCGACAAACGTTATCTCGCGAAACTACACAGCCTCTCCCAAACAACCGGCATCCCGCTCCTGGCAACCAACAACCCGCTCTATGCGACTCCCGAACAGCGCCCGCTACACGACATCCTGACCTGCATTGCCGAAAAAACCACGATCGCCAAAGCCGGCCGCCTGCTCGCTGCCAATGCCGAACGATTTCTCAAAACCCCGGCAGAAATGGCGCGCCTGTTCCGGGACCATCCGGAGGCGATTGCCGAAACGCAAAAGCTACTCGGCCTTGTCACCTTTTCGCTCGACGAACTCAGCTATCATTATCCCGAAGAGCCCGTGCCCGCAGGCTGGACGCCGCAGGGCTGGCTCGCGCATCTGACATGGACCGCCGCCCATGAGCGGCATGGCAAGACCCTTCCCGAACGATTGCGCGCCAAGGTCGATGAGGAATTGCGCCTGATCGCAAAGATGAAATATGCGCCCTATTTCCTGACCGTCCACGATATTGTCAAATTTGCCCAGGATGAGAAGATCCTCTGTCAGGGGCGCGGGTCGGCGGCAAATAGCGCGGTCTGCTATCTGCTCGGCATCACCTCGGCCGATCCGATGGAGCATGACCTGCTCTTCTCCCGCTTTATCTCGGAAGAACGCCGGGAACCGCCCGATATCGATGTCGATTTCGAACATGAGCGGCGCGAGGAGGTCATCCAGTATATCTATGCCCGCTATGGCCGCCACCGCGCCGGGATTGC
>TARA_R110000824_G_scaffold9859_10_pt1 | contig 21380 bp, 15 predicted proteins | sample TARA_R110000824 | Tara Oceans TARA_R110000824 (sample SAMEA4397747) | marine metagenome | biome: Polar Biome; feature: [MES] marine water layer (ENVO:01000295) within the mesopelagic zone...; material: water (ENVO:00002006), including particulate matter (ENVO:01000060) such as......
ACTCTTAACACTAGCTGTTATCTTTTTTATTTGATGGGATTTTAATGTAATATTTAATTCTCTTATAGTCTGTAAATCTTCTCTACTAACTTCTCTTTCATCTGTTCCAAGCTGTTCTACAATATTGCTCATAGCTTCATCTAATTCATTAACAACATCAACAACTACTTCATTTATAACATCTGAATTAACCCAATGATACCGCTCTCTTTTGTCTAAATGTTTTGCATATCTTTTATCTATAACTTTGTCAGCAAAATTTTTATTAAACCAATCTTCAAAAGCATCTAATATAGGGTCTAATCCAGAAAGAGAATCTAGCATAAACTCTCTAAAATCATAAACATCAACGTTCATTCTATTAAACATACTGCCTCTTAAATTATTAACTTCTTTCCATGCAGTTTTAAATATATCTTCTACTATAGAAGTATCATACAATCCAAGTGTAGGTTTATCTAAATTATCTAAATCAATTTTTCTTTTAATCTTTAATTTAATTTGATTCTTATTTTGAGGTCTAGTTTTATTATATATATTTTTCTTTAATATTTTTTTATATTTATAAGGTAATAATTTATCAGGATTTTTTACATCAACTTGCCACATTGGAAATGTAGACCATTCAGGGAAAACTAATCTTAAATTTAAATCATATTTTTTATTTACTTTATCTAATTCTTTTGTAAATATACCCTTACTTGTTGGTAAGATATTATAACTAATCTCTGCTATAGATTCCTCTATAGAAATAGTTTCTTCAGCAGTCAATTTTTCAAGCTTATCATTTAAACCAGTAATTAAACTAAATTGATTTGGTACTGAAATATATTTTCCTGTTTTTGGATTAGATAATTTTATCTTCTTTTCAGCAGTGCTTTTAAATGCTTCTTTATCCTTACTTTCATTAATCATAAAATCTAATATCTTATTATAAACTTCGTAACTTTCTTTTAAACTTAAATTAGATAATTTTCTACCAAATCTTTCTAAAGTAACAATCTCACCTTCTGCAGACTTTGAAAAAATCTGTACTGCAGTTTCATTATTAATAATATTAGCTTTAGAAAGTTCATTTGTTAAAGTTGTATTTTTAAGAAATTTTATATATCTTTTTATACCATCCCATTTAGCCTCTTCTGTTGTATTGTATAAAGATTTAGCTATATCAGAACCTTCTATCATAGTAATAACTTCACCAGTATTTAAATATATAGGAGCATCTGGATTAGATAAGTATGAATGCCTAATAGAATGCAATATATTAATACTAAACCAATTTTTAGATAAACTTTGAACATCTTTCATTGCTTTGTATTCCATTGATGAGTCAAAAGAATCTTTAAGGCTTAATTCAAACTTTTCAGATTTTACTGATTCATCTAAAGTGTTTTTAGCTACTGAATAAGCTTGTAATAAAGATAAATTCATTTTCAATGCTTTATATGTATATGATTTTACAATGTTAGAGATTAAAAAATCAAATGTTTTTGCAACAGTACCTTCTTTTTCTAATATATCTTTAATCCAAATTAATTTTTGAAGTGTTGCTTTATCTACTTGATATTCTTTTTTATAACCTTTAAAAGGGTTTTGATATTTTCTCCATTGTTTCAAAGTTTCCCATTTTAATTTTTTATTTTTAGTTAAATATTCAGGCTTTATATTGCCTGAAGGGGTAAGCCATTGACCTATATTTTTAGAACTACCATCTTCATTTTCTACCATAGGATTAGAAGCACTTTTACTATACCTGTTAAATGCTTTTTGAATATAGTCATTGCTTTTAACGGTTCCAAATCTCTCTGTTGGAAAATCACTTTGTTGATTATCTACTTTTAATAAGTATTTATAAAAACTATTTTCCTTATTAGGAAATACTTCTAAAATAGGAGGTATCTCTACAAATGGCTGATTTTCATATGGAATTATTTTCTCCATAAATTCCCAAAATTCATATAAATCTTTTTTATCTTGTTTTGTATAAGGATTATTTTCTCCATAACTAAACATTATATCTGCTATATGTTTAACTATACGGTATTCAGGAAATTTTATATACTGCTTTTTGTTTAATTGATTAAGAGTTAAATTAAATTCAGAATCTGGTTTTAATATTTCAGAAGCTAAAACTTTTGAAAAACCTAAATTTCTCTTCTGGGAAAAGCCTGTAACTACATTAAATGCATCAGGAGAGCTAAACTCTTCTATAATAATCTCTTCCATTTTTGTTAGAATTTGATTTTCAGTAAGCTTCATTCCTATTAATCCTTGAGGATTTAATCTCTTTTCAGCCTCTTTAAAAGTATCTTTCATTATCTCTTGTGCTTGAAAATTAAATGTGTTAGCAACATTACCTGTAGGCGATTGATAACCAAATGACTTGAAGTCAATTGGAGGAATTATTGTATTAACACCTGATAAATTTGTATATATGCTTGAAAAATTAATAGGTGGAGTTTCTTCGAAATTTGATGTTGATGTACCTAATAAAGGATTTTGAATACCAGAATCAAGTGCTATATTTATTGATGCACTTAAAGAATTTATTACACTACTTAATCCATTAAAGTACATTTCATCCGTCATTCTATTCGTAATATTTTTTTCATTAGGAATTATTGTTTTGAAGTGTCCTATAGAAAGATGGTTTTGATTAATAATATCTTTAAGATTTGAAAATTTATTTAAATCATTTTCTGTAATTGTTTTATCAGATATATTATCTGCATTTTTTAATACATTTAAAAATTCCATAAGCACATCTGATTGATATTCATGAAGTAATCTTCCTCCATCAGGAGTTTTTACTACTGCATACCAACCTACTCCAGTATTGCCATCAAGTTCTTTAAAAGAATGCAACATTTTTGTTCCACCTGTATAGCTTTTATTCATATGAGCTACCATTCTATATGTTTGATGTGGGTCGGCATCTACATTCCTACCTAATAATGCATTATATCCTTCTGATAAAAATTCAGACCAATCATGACTAACAATATAACTTAATCCTGTTTGTTTATTAGAAAAGATTAAATATAAATCTGCTAATTCAGAACGCTTTAAAGATTTTATTCCAGGATTTTCTTTTTTAAACTCTGATACAAACTTTTTAATATTACCTTGTTCATTTTTCTTTATTCCTGGCATTATAAGCATATCATCTATAGTATAAAGAGCATTTGGATTTTCTAATAATATATCTATTGGTTTATAATGAAATTCTACTTTTTCATTTAGAAGAACTAATGCACCTGCTACTTCTATCATTTTATCATTAAACTTTTTCGGATTAAAATTCTTTACTTTATAACTACCTAATGCATTAACTAAATCATTTTGAATTAATTCTTTTGCTTGTTCTATAGCTTTTTTATTTTTTATATGCCATTTACCACCATATTTTCTACGAGTTATTTTATAAGTCTTTTCAATAGATTTAATCCATTGTTCTAAAACTAAAGAAGGGTCTTTCTTTTTAGATTTAATTAACATTGATACACCTACATTTTTAATTACTTCTTGTTCACGAGACACAATAGAATTAATAAATCCAAGACTATTGTCAGCATCAGTAATTATATTTAATTCATCATTGCTTATTTCATTTATATCATCAAAAGCTTTTTCATCTAAATGAATTTCATATTTATTCTTAAAGTTTGTTATTATATCTGTAAGCTCTTTAATAGTAGTAGATGGTGTTAATATATCAGCTTCAGAACCAAAGACAACTACCTTTGTTTTCAATCCAAGTTTTTCAAAAAGCCAATCAAAAAAATCTTGAACTGCTCTAACTAATTTATTTTTAGAATTATATTTATATAAATTACCCTTACCAATTTTTTCTATAGCACGAACAACTATTTCTTCTTGAATGTCTGTTTCAGCCATAGAGCCATATTGCAATCTAATTTCTAAATCATCTATTAATCGTGAATCAATTACTTCTTTATATATATTATTAAATAATTTTGGATTAGACACTCTCAACATAGTAACAATAGGATGAGATATTTCATGCAATGCTGTCCCTATATCTACATTAGCTTTATTTATATATATTGTTTTGCCTTGTATCCAGCCAGAATCTTGACTAGAGTCATCAATAAATTCTAAATTAAACTTACCTTCTTTTAATTTTATATTTGATATAAGTCTATTAAATATATCTTTAGTAGTTCTTTCAAAATTATCTTTTCTTTGTTGGTCTAATTCTTTTTTAGTAGGAGCAATATCTATTTTCTTTTTCTTTTTACCTAAACCTTCTTTTAATGCATTAATTTCATCTAAAATAAGCATTTGGTCTTGGCTACCTTCTTCACCTGTTAAAGTAGTAGTATCTGCCTCTAAAGCTTTTAAACGTTTTTCAGCCTCTTTTCTTGTCATGGTTTCAGGCTTACCTTCTGTTTCAAAAGTGCCTGGAATAGTAACCATATCTTCCTTACTTTTAAGAGGTTTAACTTTTCTACTTTGCCTTTCTTCTTTATAAATTTTAAGCATACCTTCTGCAATAGATTTTTGAGGACCTGTAGAAACATTAATCAACGTTTCTTGTTGAACAATTACTTCATCAAGTTCTTTATCAGTATAATCTTTTATTTCTTTAGCTTGGGTAGGAGCATCTTCTGGAGTATCATCAATAATTTCTTCTCTAGGAGGCATTTCTTCTACACCAGGCATCTCTTCATCTTGAGTTTCATCTTTAATTATAGATTCAGGTTCATCTTCTATGATTACAGTAGTCTCTGGCTTTTCATCTACTTTAATTTCTTGTTCTATACTAGGTGGTTTTTCCTCTGTAGTAGGCTTATCTACCCTTGTTTCGTCTAAATTTAGCTGATTTTCAAGAGATTTTCTTTTAGCAATGTAATTAGAGTCTTCATCAAAAGCTATGTCAAATCGCTTAAATATTCTTTCTTTATTTTTTTGAATATAATCAATTGTATTTTGGTCGTTACTTTGATTTATAAGTCTAATAGTATTAATAATAATATCAGGATTTGAATCTATTCCTGCTTTTTCAGCACGGTCTGCTATCTCCATAGTTTCTTCACCAAGTTCACTTAAATCTTCTAACAAGAAATTCTTAACACCTATTTTTAAATCATTTAATTTTCTTGATGGAGTAGATACATTTGAAGGAGTATTTTTAGTTTCTCCTGTATTTAGATTTTGATTTGCATTATACTGCTTTATTACATCATCATTTTGTAATCCTTCTAGTCCACCAAATTTATCAAAAGTTCTTTTAACTTGGAATAAAAAGTCATTATTTTGTTTTGCAACTCTTTGAGCAGGTCCTTTTTTATTATATTCTTCCTTACCTTTTTCAAATAAATTGCCATTGTTATCATATATATTTACAACCCATTTATCATTCTCATTCTTTTCTATTTTAGCTTCACCATCTTTTACATCTCTTAAATCATATGCTTGTATTTTATTATTAGATTCTTTAGTTGATAAATTAAATAAATTAGCAATATGAGATGCATCAGATTTGGTTCTATATGAAGAAGATATTTGCTCTCCTGTATCAGGATTAACTATATCTTCTGTATTAAGTGGTTCAACTATTCTATCTATTTTACCATCTTTTTCTGTAGATGCTATACTTATAATATCATACATCTTTGTATCTTTATTATATTCAAAAGCATAAAACATACCATCTTTGGATTTAGATAATTCTATAATAGATTTATTTTGTGCAGCTAGAGTCCTTCCCATGAGGCTATTAGTAACAGCATTAACATTTACTACAGTAGCTCCTAAAAATCCACCAGCAAACTCTTGTTTTATTTGTTTAAGGCCACCATGCACTTCTTCAAAATCAGGTTCATAATACTCATGTTTAAAACCTGACATACCCATAGGACCCATTGTTTGAATAGCTGATTGTTCAAGTCCTTGAAGTACTTCCTCAAAGCCTTCCATAACGCCTCTATTTAATGCAGGTATCCCATTAATCATTGCATACCTTGTAACCCTATTCCCAATACCAGGAGTAACTATTCTCCTTGCTCGTGCTTCTAATTTATCTTGAGCTCTTGCAAGTATATTAAGAGGAATCACTTTGTTAAAATCATAAAGTAATTTTTCATAACCTGGAAAAGCTACTTTTGTAAATTTAGATGTTACAGAACTTATGTTTTCAGTAAGACCTGCAATCGCCATATAAACTAAAGCATTTGCTTCAGTAATAGAAGAAGCTTCAGCTGGACTCATGCCAATTAGAATATTCTTACCATCTTTTTGAAATATATTAGTTTTATTCCATAAAGCCATATAATCACTTGTACTTAAAGGATGACCAAATTCTTTTGTTATAATATCTTTAATTCCATCTTCATTATTAATATAAGCATCTCTTTCTTGTTCATAAAATTTCATAGCTCCTTCATTCGATATTTCTGTAGGCGTAGATAATCTATCTATTTCAGATAAAGTATATTCACCACCATTTAGCGTAGCTCCAGCAAGAGTTACTCCAGCAGAATACCCTAAAAATGTACCTGTACCAGGAGCCATAGAACCAATTAGACCACCTATTGCTCCCATACCTTCAACAAGAAGTTGAGATGAAACTGCATCTCCAATAACCATTGATGCCCATTTTAAAGCTCCGCTAAATCCATCAGATGTAAAACTAGTATCATCATTTGACCACCATTCTCTAACAGCAAATGCTTGAGGATTATTTTTTAAGTATTCTTTTTCTAATTCTAAAGCCTTCTTCTTTGTTTTCATTTCCCATAAATCTATATTTTTAGCATGCTGTTGTAAACTAGCCCAATCAAAGTCTATTAAGTCTTGTGTTGGATTAACACCATTAATTGCTTTATATCTATCTATATAATTTTCATTAAAGAATTTTTCTTTTTCTATATCAATTGCTGTTTTTTCATCTGGTTTTAAAGATATACTATTAGAAATAAAGTTTGAAGCAGAATGTTTATTACTATTTATATCATTATTTTTTATGTTATGAGCTACATGCATTGCTTTTAATGCAAAATCAAATGCTGGTATTGGAGTATCTATATCCTTAAGTAAATCTCTTTTTTCTTTATTTTCAGAGTATAAAGGAGTAATAAAATTTGTTACATTATCTACAGCTGCATCTATAGAAAGTCTCCAATCATAAAGAAATGCTTTTTTAAGTTTGAAATTTATATCTTTAGCAATATCATAAAAACCTGGAGTTTCATTTCCAACCATTCTATTAGCTAAAGGATGATTTAATTCTTTTGCTCTTTGGACTAATTCATCATCTGAATAGTCTTTCCACATATCAGGATTTGTTTTATAGCTTTCTAGTCTTAATACTGTTGCTGCATCTTGATTAGTTAATTGGGAAGGATTACCGTCTTCATTTGATTGATTTAATATTTGTTCTTGAGAATCTTCTAATTGAGATTTAAAATCTATTTCTTTCTGGAGTGCTTCTTCCATTTCCAGTTGTTTTAAATCATATTCTTCTTCACTCATCATGTAATTTGAGTAAATAGAATTGCCTGTTTTATACCCCATTTATATCCTTATCGTAAAATGATTACTATTTTTCTGGATTACTCCAAGAGCCTTTAATAACTTCTATTAAGTTTTGTTTTATTTTATATTTTAACGAACCATCACTTTGTTCTTCTTCATCTAAATAAAAATCGTTTATATTTTGATTAGTAAAAAAACTTTTATCTTGAGCAGTTAATTCTATAACTCCATTGTCAAAACCTACTCCTAAATCATATCCTAAAAAACTTTTCTTATTACCTGTTGAGCTAGTTAGATTAAACATTCTTCTTCCTTGTCCTAAATTTTTAGGATAAGTATAACCTAATTCGGCTAAAAAGTTATTAACACCATCGTCATAACCTTGAAATGAATCATCTAATACATTGTAATGATTTATCCAAGAAGCAAGTATATCAACATTTTTTAAATCTCCTCCTGAAAAAGGCCTATTATCAAAATCTAATTGGTCTAAAAAACCTTCTCTCCATATTTTACCTGCTGCAGATTTTTGTCCAGTTCCAGCTAAAACTATATCAGAGAATATTTTCATATAAGCATTTTGTTCATGTGATGTTCCAGCACTTGTAACTAAATCTACTAATTGTCCCATATTTGTAAACTTACCTTCTAATCCACTACCAACTAATTCATCCTTTAGATTTATATTTCTAAATGAATTATCTTTGTAAGCCTTTAAAGCATCTGTAATACTAGAACGTATTGCAACTTTATTCTGTAGCATATTATTAGGTTTAGGAATCTCCTTTATAAATTTCAAACTCTTACCAAAATCTTTAACAATCGGTAGGTTGTTAAATTCACTAGTGCCTAATTTTACTTCTATGTTATTTTTAGAAGCTTCAATCCTGTCTAGTGCAGCACGATTCACATCTTTCTTTTCCCAAGGTTCTGTAATTTGTTTGGTCTTGTATGTATGTTCTTTTTTTCTTACACTAGCTCTTTCGCTTATTATCTGATTGTTTAAAGCAGTTTCTCTCTGAAACAAACTTTTAGGCAATATCTCTCCTCCTCTATTAAATATATCTTTTTCCCATATCTCTAATCTATTTTTAGCAATTTGATTAGTTGGACTAGGAGTGCTATCAAATAATATATTATCATTTTCAAGTTCTTGTCTAGCTGTAGAATTATTCCAATAGTTTAAAATTTCTTTTTGAGAAACTGCATCATTAGACGCTATTGCATTAACAAGGTCTTTCTTATTAATAGTGTCTCCCTCTCTAGTTAAAAAACTATCAGGCATATATTTAGGGACACCATTCTCTATTTCACTTAAATTAAATCCATTAGGATTGCTTATAGGGTCATATTCACTATATTTATTCATAAATCTCTGCATATCTGAACTATCAATTATCTTCTCAAATTCAGGTATATATTCAACAGGAGTGCCTTTAGGATATCCTTCTGCTGCAAGAAGCCCATCAGTAATAAAGTTTATATCATCATGCAATACACCTAATCTATTTTTAATACTAGATATATAGTTATTTTGCTCACCTATAGCATTGTTCATGTTGTTTAAAGTTTCCTCCATATTCTTACCTTGGTTATATCTTACATTAAAATCTTCAAGATATTCAACTCCTAAATCTTTAAAATATTGTTGCCCTTCAGCTGTTACATGTTCTGGTTCTAAATCTGAAAAATCAGTGCCTATATCTAAATTTAATTTTTGAGCATCTTTCTGCAAATTAGTTAATTGTCTTTTATTATCTTGATAGGTTTGTAGTAATTCATTTTCTTGATAAGTAATATTTTTTTTAGCTTCATGAGTTCTTAATAAATGAGCATTATTAATTTTCTGCTCATCTTGTTTAGCTATTAATTGAGCATTAGCTAATTCTTTATTTGCAAATGTACTATACATATTAGATATAGTATCTAATACAGCCAATGCCATTTGATTATCATCATCTTTATTTCTAGCCATTAAATAATCTCCTATTGTCCAATTAAACTTAAATCAACATCAGGATTTTCTACTAAACCTGTTATTCTTGTATTAGCTTGGTCAATTAAATCTTGTGCAAATCTTTCAGCTCTTTGTGGTGTTCCTTGTGTGCCTTGAAATTGTGCATATGGTTGATACTCTCCTGGAGTTTCTCTAAATGCACCATAACCACTAACTCCCATTCCTGATAAAGTAGTATCAGCTAACCCACGTGATTCACCAAAGTCTGACCAAGCATTTAATAAATCTTCACCTGCTATTGCAACATTTTGAGCTTCAGTTTGTGCTCCTTCAAATATACCTTTTAAATTTTCCCAATATGTTTGAACTTGTCCACCTGCTCCTGAAAATCCTCTTTGTGCTTGTTGTGCTCTTTCTACTTCTTTTTGATATCCTGTTTTATATGTTTGTTCTAAATCTCTTTCTTTTCTAACAACATCACCTAAACTAGCTAACTCTTCTTGTTGTCCAAATTTTATAGCTCTTTCAGTAGGACCAGAATAAGCTAGTCCAGTAGCTGCTCTTTGAGCTTGAGCTCTTTCCATTCTAGGTGCTCTTTGTGCAGTTATACCTAGTCTTTCTCCTTTAAGTTCTTCTGATGCCATTGCTCTTTCACGGTCTAACTGTGCAAGACTTCCTTCAATATCTCCTTGACCATAAACAGAAGCTAACTCTTCTCTAAGAGATTCTTCTGCTCCTGCTACAGTTCCTGAAATTTCACCAAATTGTCCAGACGTGCCTTTTCCTATAGGTGCGTCCATATCTAAACCTTCTGTTTCAATACCATAAGCTCCTTCTGTTGGAAGACCTATATTTGATGCTCTTCTAAAAAATTCACTATCACTTCCTACTTCTTGCATAGTTTCTAATTGTTGTTCAACACCTACATATCTTGCAGGTTCATACCAACCTTCAGCCCAAGAAGGAAGTCCCATTCCACCACCTTCATAAATCCCTTGCCAGTTGTCTGATTGAGCTAATGTTCCATAAACACTATCTCCTCCAAATCCTTGAGCACCTTCTTTAAGCTGCCCACCTTCACCAAATTGACTTTGAGAATACCATTTACCACCTACAACACCAGCAAGTCCAAGTTCAGGACTTTGTCCAGTATCTTCCATTGCTCTTACTCCACTACCTTTTGTAATAGAATCCCATTGTTCTGGAGTTAATCCAGAATCTGGGTCATAATCAGGTTTACTATATACTCTTCTTCGACCACGAAGTGGGTCTCTACTTCTTTTCATATATCTCTTATTAAGTCTATGTCTATAAAATGGATGCGATTCTATTCGAGCTCCAGCTGCACCCTTTTCTCCTACTCCAAAAGCTGTGTCTCCTGGTATTGAATAAGGAAGTGTTCTTTTTCCTACTTTATCATAAGGGCTTGCCATAATATCCTCCTGTTATCTATTTGCTCTTTGTCTTTTTTTCTTTTTCTTCTTTTTCTGTCTCTCATCAGCTCCAGCTATAACTGCTACAATAGCTATTGCTATAAGTGTCCATCCTACTGGTGTTATTGCCGCTGCTCCTGCCGCTGCCACCTCTGCGGCTGTTGCTCCTGCAGCTGTTGCTGATGCGTGTGCAGCTGCGACATCTCCAAATATTTTAGCTCCTACTGATGCTTTTGCTGTACTTGCAGAGACAGAGGCAGAAGCTGCATCAGCTCCTCCTTTTACTGCAGTAAGTGTTGCTTTTTCTACAGCTAATGCTTTTCCTGCTAAAGGTACAGTATTTCCATTTGCAAGAGTCATTACCTTACTACCTGGAACTAACTGTGTACCACTTACTGTTGTTTTAGCTAATTCTCCAGTACCTGTAAGTGCAGTTTCTCCAACTTTTGAAATTGTAGCTTCTGTTCCAGGAGGAACATATCCTTCCATTCCAGAAGGACCATATATAAATTCTTTAAATTGACCCATTGCATCTTGTTGAACTTGTCCTGCTTGTTCTGTAATAGCAGGGTCAACTTCATAATAGTCTCCTTGAAATTTATAGGTACTACCATCTGATAATTTCATTTCTACATTACCAGTAGTTTTAGCATTAGTAAATGCATCTGCAGAATCATATCCAAATTCTTTAGCTACTTCTGCTTCAGAATATCCAGCATCTTGAAGATATCTTTCCCAATTAGAAGGATTCATTGTTTCTTCCATAGCCTGTGCATCAGGCTTTAATATTTTTCCTGAACCACTTGGGTCATCTATCATATTAATTTCTTCCCAAGATTTTAATTGGTCTACTACTTCTGGATTTAATTGAGTTCTTTCTGCAGCACTTCTTCCCCATCCAAGTTCGCCTTTACTAGTAGGTGTATGTTCAAATACATCATACCTAACATCAGTACTTGAAGGGCTAGTTACTTTTTTATTTAAAATATTAGATTCAGTAACTTTAGTTTTCATAGTAGTATCATGAATTTGAGCACCTTTCATAGCAAGATTTCCAACTGTCATAGCTGGACCTAAAGCAGAACTTTCAGGAGTTTCTGATTCTACATATGGATTAGTTTTCTTTAATCCGCTTCTTCTTCTAGTTAAACTCATTAATTATCCTTTAAAATTCATCAATTAAATATATCATTTATTGACTGTTAATACAATCTATTATTTTATTAATTTCTTCTTAATTATTAATCATACTCTGCAAAATCACTTACTGCTGCTGGCAATGCAGTTACTTTCATTATAAAATCACAATGCCTATCTGCACCACTTCCACCCCACCTTAAAGTATTTCCAATACCACCTGAAGATTTTGAACCTAGCCAATAATTATATGTGTCTCCTGCTGTTAAACCAGTAATAGTCCAACAATGTTGATGAACATAAGAATCTGTTTCATCTACTTGAGCTGAAAATTGCTCATAACTATTACCTATTGAATTATATGTTGCATTGTCAGATAAACCAAAATATATAAATCTACCACTAGCAGTATCTACCTGTATTTGAATTTGAACTTCTACACTTCCACTTGGAGGTGCAATAAATCTTACTGTCATAGCACTATCAGGAACTACATAAGAAGTTGTTACAGTATAAGAATCATGTGCTGCATCTTCGCCAATCATTCTATAACCAAGTATCATACCTGCATAAGAACTACCTGAAACACTAAATTCAGTACTTGCTTTTTTAGCCATAAACTTACCATTTGCAGAGTCTAATATTATACTACCATCTGCATTTAAAGTAATATCTGAATCAGTAGTTCCTGCTCCAACAGTCTCTATTTCTAAATCTCCAGTAGCACTAACATTTAATAAACCATAATTACTTGCATCATATAATACCTTTAATTGGTCTGCAGTAGTAGAGGTTATTGATAAAGTACCTGCCATTGCATCATTCGCATCGTTTTTAATAAATGCATCATCAACATTTAATGTTGTTCCTGCAAAGGTACAATTAGTTCCTGCAGTTACTGTCGCTTGTGCTCCTATATCTGCCAATGTTTCAGCTGGTGTTCTTTTTTTTACAACATTACTAACCTCAACAAGATAGTTATCTCCTGCTGAATCTGTAGGTATATCTGTAATAGTTAATTGACCAAGTATTCCTAAATTTCCTGATGTATCTAATGTCATCTTTTGTTGAGATGCAGTAGTTGAAGATGGCGTTAAAGGGTCTGTTCCTGAAGATTTATAATTAAAATGCAATAAATCAGTATCGCTATTATCCATTCCTATACACCATTGCTTTAATGCTTCACTTTCTCCTACCACACGATAAGCTAATAATAAATAAGGGTCATATGATGCACCTTGAGTTTCAATCTGAATAAAGGAATGTCCAGTAGTATTAACCATTCTTAAATCTGAAGTTCCACCTGCATCCGTTCCCATCCCTGAAACAGAAGTTCTACTTAATTCAATTTCATTAACATCTAATGTATTTCTAAGTGGAACTACCCCATGGTCTGATGGATACATAGTTATAAGTTGATTATTTGTGTTCTTATCTTTTTTAGTTTTTAAGTTACCACTTGTGTCTAAAGTTAATTCACCAATTTTTCTAGGCTTTCTTCCTTTAGGAATAATAACAGATTGCTTATCTTCAGCATATTTAGGATGTATTTTATTTAGTCTTGTAGAATACCATTTTCCATAATATTTATAAAATAAAAATAAACCTTTACCTTGAATATTTCTTACAGTTAAATCTCCATTATTACCTTCTCTAATTCCAGGAGTTCCATTTGCAGAAGAAATAGCTTTTTGTTTAGAATTTAATTTAGATTTTAATTTATTAAACTTCATCGAATTTATCCACTTGAACTTCTCTATGTTCTCTATATATTACTCCAAAATCATTTATGCCAGCATTACCTTGAACATAATTCCCCTCAATCTTCAATTGCATAGTATATAATTCAAAAGGAGAGTCAATGTATTTTGCATAATAATGACTTTGACTTGTATCGGTTGAACCTGAACTTGCATAATTTGAAAAAGATGTTAAATATATATATGGATGCTTTGTACTTTTTCTATACCATATACTCCAATTAAAAATATGATTAGTAGAACCTTGAGTAAAATTAATAAAAAATCCTAAAATACTTTTATTACATAAAGGATTGCCAAAATCATTTAATTTAGTTTCAATAATAACATCTCTACTAATATTATTTTCAGGACTATCATCCCATAATCTTAATCTTGCTATTTTTGCCATTAAAAAGGCACTCCTGGTTGATTAGTTTCTCCTTTAGGTTCAGGAGGAATTAAATCAGTAGTTGTAAAAAATCCTAATTGTTTTAAGTCACCTATATTTATAAAATTAGTTATATTACTACCAGTATAAAATTTATTAGCACCTTTTACCCATGATTCAGTCATAAGGTTATAAACATAACAATCACCATCTGTTTCAGTAGCATGAGTAGTTTTTTTAATAACAAGTATTTCTTTTGATTTTGGATTAAATCCACACATAGATTCAGAAGATACAAAGTCACTCCAAGTTTTTAAATCAATTCTATTTACTAATTTATCTGTTTCACTTGAAAATAAGTTTTTAATTTCTTCACCATCATACATATAAGCACCATATTCATTAAACCAAAAAACACCTTCACCTGTTTGACAAAATGATTGATTGTTTAATATACCTTTATATAGCTCTCTATTTGTAACTGTCCAATTAGATGCTTCACCAGTTATATCTAATATATATAAAATATTCTTTTTATATTGCAATACTCTATCACCATAAGAAGCTAATGCAATTATTTCATCTCCATCATGAGTTTCTATATCTAGTATATTGCTTTCAGTGTTAGGAAATATATCCATTATATTTTGTGGGCTAAAAATCATTCTGTCATTATAATATCTTGTTCCATTATTATCTTTTACTTTAAGATTGCCAATAAATGCTCTTCTTCCAGCTACACATATAGTTTTATATCTAACATCAAGAGTTGTAGGCATTAAAGTGCCTGATAATTCTATCTGATTTATACTAGTATAGTCATCCATTCTTGGTTGAGTTTTATACTCAATTATTTGATTATTACTAGCAGCATCTATATCCCACAATCTAACTGAAGGACTTACAGTAGTACCATTACTTGACCAAACATATCTTGATGCATTTCCAGTAGTATCATCTAATGTTTGAACTTCTGATGCTCTCATAAAACCTTTATTAAAATCTACTAATCCTAAATTATAAAATATTTCAAAATCATCTTCATCACTAGTATAATATAATCTTACACCTGTTATTCTTCTATCATTAAATAAAAATTCCCTTGCATCATTTTGAGGTCTAATACTGCATTCTATTTTTAAAGTACTTAATTCTGCAGATAAATCAAGTGTTTCAGCTCCTCCAGAAAAAGTAAACTGATGCCCTGGTAATGATTCACTACCATCATCATAAACAGCTGCAAGATATACCTTTATATTACCTGTCCAATCTACACCATCAGTTGTACCTGCATATATTTTAAATTCCATTTTAGCTTTTTCTTGACTATAATTTGTAGTAACATTTCCATTAGCATCAATTCTAACGCCCATATTATCTGGAAAATCCCATTTAGAATTTACTGTTGAACCTTCTGTAAATACCCATTTTTTAGCTGAATTTTCTATAAAAAATCCAAATGTTCTCCCTTTAAATTGAAATCCATTATTATCATTATCACTAGGAGCAGGGTCATTAAAAAAAGAACTATTATCTATAAATGAAAAATATTTATTTTCATTATCTAAATTAAAATTACTTTCAGCTATAAATACTCTTTGACCATTATTTATAAATACAGGCTTGTTTTCTTGAGCTGCAAGATAATACCAATTAAAAAAAGAAAGACTTTTTTCGTTTAAATTAGTAAATGCTTCATCTGAAAATATATCTTCCCATGAACCATTATTGGTACTATAAATTTTAAAAATACTTTTATATTTAGTAGTAGAACCTGATTGAACAACTCCAGATTTACTTAATAAAATATATTGGTCATCTTCTTCTGTTTGAATATAGTAATCTCCATCGTTTGGAGGAAACCAATATTCATCTGGAGTAGATAGTATTTCAATTTCAAATCCATTTGCAGTAGTTGTTGTGCCTGTAACAGTAACTACTGCTCCATCGGAAGATGCAGTTATAGTGCTAATAGCATTTATTTGACTTGCAACTTCAGTAGCTAAATCAGCTAAAGAAGTAAAATTATTTATTATTTGTATATCAGTTTGAGTTACATTTGCTCCTGTTGGATTTATAGAAATATTTATTATATTTCCATTAGGAGTTGCTCCACTAAAAGTAATACTATATATATCTGCTGTTATAGCTAATCCACCTGACATAAATGTTTGTCCTGCTAATACAACTCCATTTCCTTTATCAACATCTAATTGAGTATATTCTTCATAAAGATTATCTTCAGTTGATAGTAAATTAACATTACTTGTTCCTCTTGTTTGATTTGCTTGAGTAACAGTACCTTCTAATCCTGATGAATTTAAAGTAAATTCTATATTATCATTATTAAAAGCTGTTCCAACAGCAGTAGCCCAAATTTCTAATCCAGCTAATTGGTCTCCATTATCTCCATCAGTCCATTGACATTGTACGCCACTTGTTCCTGTATGTGTATTTATAGCTGCTAATAAATTTTTATAAGTTGCACATATTACATTTTGATATTGGTCTTCAACATCTACAGTTCCACTTTGTTGAGTTGGTAGGTTGCTATGGTATCCTACTGGTACAGGTTTGATAATTTTACTAGTATTTACTATATCAAAAGCACCAGCAACATCCATATTTCCACCAGCATTAAAAGGAAGATAATCAGATAAGTTTCCTCCAGGAGGAACAGAAAAATCTTCTTCTTCAAAACCTCTAAAATTATAAGGACCTAATCCAAATCTTAAATGATTTCCTAAAGGTTTATCTCTAGAGTTAAGTCCATTATCTGTAATACCATATAAATAAAATGTACCTGATGACATACCTAAATAATCAATAGCGAAATTAATCGTAACATCTTCTTGATAAAAAAATCCATTAAAATTTAAATCTCCAATATCATAAAAACTACCTGCAATATCCTCTGGTCCTAATGTTTCATTTCCAGGTATTAAATTTAATTCTCTACTCCATATATTGTAAGGATTTGCCCAATTATGATTTGATGCAATATTACCTACTCCTTTCATATACAAATCTGTTCCTGCCGCAGTTCTAGTTGCATTAAGCGTTTTATCATCCCACCAAGTAGAACTTCCACTTTTTGAACCATCTAAAGATAATATAGTTTGTTCTGTAGTAATCGCTGTTGAATCTAAATACATTGTAAATTTTAAAGCTCCTTGTCCTTTTATTAAGTCATCATGATAATAATATCCTTCAGGAGCTGCATTGCTATTACTACTAGTAAAAGCCCATACCATAGATACTAATTTAAATTGAGCTCTAGCATATTCTCCATCACTAGCTTGTGTTGTGTGGCTTATTGTAAAATCTGTAGGAGCCTCAAGACCTAATATATTATAATTTACTTCAAAACCATTGTTAGTTTTTAATGCATATGCTCCTTGACCAGCTGTTAGAGCTACTCCTATTGCTGTTTTAGGCAAAGTAGTATCATTTAAAGTTGCACCTAGAGGTTGTATTGAACCAGCTTTTGATATATATACATCTTGTAAATTTGTAAATTCATTAGCTTTAATATCTTTGGGGTCTGAATAATCGTTCAAACCCCCATCAAATTTATCTATTTTCCAAACTTTTCTAGCCATTATTTTTTAGGTTTGATTTTTTCTATTATTGGTTTAATTACCATATCAAGTAACATATCATCGTATTTACTTGGACTTAATTTAATAGCTTTTTCAACTACCATAAATCCTAATAAAAACCATTCCCAGTTATTTTGTACAAATTCCATTGTATACTCCTTATTTATTTTCTAGTTTTTTTAATCTTTTCTCTAAACCTTCTATAGGTGTATGAGAACTTGCCTTTAATGTACCGACATTTTTTTCTAAAACTTCTATATATTTTAAAGCTTTGCTTAAATTCTTTTGAACTTGTTTCATTTGTTTATCAAGGTCATTAGGCTTTTCTACATATGCTGTTATTTTATCAAGGTTATACTTTTTAAATATAAGCTTCATTACTGCATCAAGTATTTTTTTAATAATTATTCCTTGTATCATGAGAATATTCCTACAAGACTTATAGCTAAAGTCAAAGCTGAAACTACTGTAATCCCTACTGCTTTATGAGCTGCTAAACTATTTTCTGCTGCTCTTAATCTTCCATTTTGCAATTCTAAATGTTGAACTGCTGTATTTACTTTATCTTTAATATGTGCTATATCAGTTTTAGTAGATTCTACATCACCTGATATTCTAGTTAAGTGCATTGTTATATCTGTTTCAAAGGCTTTTTTCATTATAATATCTGCTTATTACAACTACAGTTTTCACATTTACAATTTTCACATTCGCATTTATCCATCACTTTTCTCCTATGGTATTTGTTTAATTAAATTATTGTTTAAGCGAACAACACCCTCTGGTGGGTCTGTTCCTTCGAAGGTTACCTTCAAATTTGCATAGTTGTTTCTAGTAGGTAATATAGATGCACCTAAATCTGCACTAATAGCCCCAGCATCTTTTTTACTAAAAATTCCTCCACCACATCTAGACTTCCTTTTTCCAAATTTATTAAGTCTAACTTTTAAATCCATTGTAAGTTCTTTAATTTTAATAGAACTTTGTGGTGCAAGGGTTGCTAATGGTACATTAATTGTTTCTCCATTTAAAACCATTTTCATGCATTTAGGAGTACCGTCCTCATTCACATATTTACTTAAGGCCTCTATATGTTGATTTTCAGCTAATGCTTGTGCTTGTACTACAGCATCATAGAGACCTTTAGTTAAGTGGTCTAAAAAGTTTCCTTGTTTAACCTTGTCCGCCATCTGCAGCAGCTCCTTTATTTTTACCTATACTATTATTTAACATATCTAATACTTTCATTAATCCTTCAGGCTTTTCTTGTTTACCCTTAACAGATATTGAGTATTTAGCAGAGGAATCTGAACTTCTACTATTTTCACTATGATGTGATACTTTACCAGTAAAAGATGCACTATAACATCCAAATCCTGCTTTAGCAGTTAATTCAGCACTTGCATCTGTAGATGATTTACTTGCTGATTGAGCTGATACTTCCATTTGAAACTCAACATCAATAGTGTCTACGCATAGACTTGGTATATTGATTATTGATAATAATGGAACATCTAACTCTACATGCTCACTACCATCTTCATATGTAAATGCTACTGACTTTGTTTTACCATCTTTATCCATACCAACTTCTGTTATAAAGTTAGCTGTTGTTGCTGCTAATGATTTTTGACCTTCAGCTGCTGCAACTAATGGTGCTGATATTAAAGTCTCTATCGGTAAGCCAGTAAACTGACTTGCTATTGAATCTGCCATTCTATCTCCTAGTATTTTTTATTTTCATTTCGTTCTTGCATTCTCAAGAATTTGTCTTTCAAACCATTGCCACTTAAACTTGCTATAATCTCAACTAATGTTTTATAACTGTTTTCTAAACCTTTTTGCTCTAATTGCATTTTCTTTTGTTGGTCTATAAGTTTAATTATAATTCCTTCAACTCTACCAAAGCTTTCTCTTAATTCTTTAGTAAGTTCATCTTGAATAAACTTTGTTGATTTCCATATATAAAAAGCCATGCCTATTGCTCCTACAGTAGCTATTCCATATTTTTCTAATATCATCAACCAATCCATTACTTATTTCCATCTATTAGTTGACCCCATACAGTAGCCTTTCCATCTATAATTTGTACTACATCTACTGTAAAGTTACCTTCATCATAAAAGTCTACTATAGCAAAAGCATGAGCCCAGTTAATCTTTCTACGTCCAAGCCATGCATTAGCTTCTTCAGACATATCTTTTAAGCAACCAATACTCCAAGAACCTATAGGTCCATCTTTATGTGTAGCAGACATATGTTGTAAATCATGCCAGTGTCCATACATAACATTGCATCCTAATTTTCTTAAATGATTAGCTGTATGGTATTGACCTCCATAATGATTACCATGATAAAAGCTAAGCTTTCCAATATCTAAATACTCTCCATTAGGATAGTAATAATAGCCTCTTTCTTGAAGCTTTAAAGCATTTTTTACTAAATATTGAGGTAGATAAGGATGTTCTGCTACTGTAAAGTTAAGCCATTGTTCATGGTTTCCTTCACAGAAATGTTTTTCTTTGCAGCCTACTTTATCTAAAGCTTCATCAATAATATCCATACCAGCATTAACATTCTTAACATCTCTATCAAAATCATTAATAAGATATTCTAATGGAGGTTTTTGTTTACCTTTCCATTTATGTTTAGAAAAAGCTTCCCATTCTCCTGTATCACCTAAATCAACATATATATTAGGTTTTACTAGTTCTATCGCCTTACATACCGCTTTTATAGCAGGTATATCTGCATAAGGGAAATGTTTGTCAGGCGTAACAATCGCTCGTTTAACCATAGTTTCTCCAATTTAATCTATTATTTCAAAATGAGGAAAATCATCAAATCTATTATCCATTACTTTAAAATCCATATCCCAGTCTCCACCCCATCTTAATCTGATGTCCATAGACCTAGCAATGCCAATAACAAAACCAGCGAATAAAGTTTGACGCTCTCTATCATTCCAGTCAACAGGATAAGGGGTGACATCAACAGCACGACTGGGGTAACTATTGTGACGACCTCTTGGATATTTGACTTTAGTTTTTCCTTCATCAAATAACTTGTCTTGTCTTTCTTCATTTCTATGTCCCTCCAATATTGAACAATCTATATATTTAATTACTTCATTAAATACTTTTTGTAGTTTTTTATCACAGGTTGCTAGTCTTTCTTTACTTGTTTTTCCAAATTTAGCCATCGTATCTCCAATCTGATTTTTTTAATTCTTCTAATATCTCTGAATGTGTATATGTTGTCATTCCATCAAAGCAAGAAGGAGTATCTCCATCCCACTTTAAAATGCATTGACTATCATTCACACTTTTTCTTAATGTATCTAAAGATGTTTGTATAGAATTATCTACCATTTCATCTGTCACATCTGATACATTTAGTATAACCCATTTTCTATTATCATACATTATGGTGTATCTCCTACTATATCATCAGCAGCCATATTTGTCATTGTTCCATTATTTGTATTATTAGACATATCATATATAGTTGTTCCAGAGCCTCTTTCTATACCATCACCCATTCTCCACCATGCTGTTAAATTTCCTGCCATTGAACCTTCTTTGTGATTATATGGTTCTCTACCATTATATATAGTTTTAA
>TARA_R110000824_G_scaffold143000_1_pt1 | contig 21336 bp, 9 predicted proteins | sample TARA_R110000824 | Tara Oceans TARA_R110000824 (sample SAMEA4397747) | marine metagenome | biome: Polar Biome; feature: [MES] marine water layer (ENVO:01000295) within the mesopelagic zone...; material: water (ENVO:00002006), including particulate matter (ENVO:01000060) such as......
ATTATTTATATTTCTTAAACATTAATTTATATAGTAATTTGTTCCAACTTTCTTGTAATTTATCTATAAATTTTTTCATCAATTTTTTTGTTTAACTTTTTTCTGTTTAACTGTTTTTTTATTATTTGATTTTTGCCTAATATTTTTTTGTTTTGAAGGAAACGGCACAGTTTCAGGTTCTTTTTGCCAATCAGGTTTATCCAAGTTTATTTCCCAGGCAGACCATCCTCCAATTAAGGCTATGCTTTGAAGCAGTTCTGCTTCTGAATTTGTTGCGTCTACAAGATTAGTAACTTTTTTAATAGCTCTGTCTAAAGGTATGTTTGCTGTAGCTGAAAGTATTTGCGCGTAAGCAAGTAAAGCTGGGTTGTCTAGTGATAATCCTTTTGCAGCTATTTCTTTTTTATTCCATTGGAAACTTCTAGCAGCGCTTCTTAGTTTCTTTAACTTAGAACTAATAGGAGGAGAAAGAGTTGTTGCTTCAAAAACAACATCAACGTATTCAGGACTTTTTTTGTTATATTGTTCATAAATTTCTAATAAAGTATTTTTAATAGTAGCAAAAACCGCTCCTTTAACTCCAGTTCCTCTAAGTATTGAATCTACCATACCGTTAGCAGTTCTGGTTAGTTTAGCTTCAGTTTTTTTGTCATTGTCTTCGTCGTCATCTCCAAATCCAACAGCAAACATAGCGTTCTGCAGCATATTAAATACTAAATTCTGCACAAATCCGTAATAAACCATTTTAGAAACGTTAGTTTTCCAATCACCTCTACCGTTTTTCAAATCCAAAGCAGCTTTCTTCATTAATCTAGCATACTGACTTGGTGTATTAGCAAAAGCTAATATAATTCTACCTAGCTCTCCTGATTGTTCTTTAGATATTCTATCTGGTCTACTTGATTGTTGTGTTTCTTCAGCAATTTCTCTAAAATCTTCAAAAGCTTTTGCTTCAGCTTCAGACTTAGATAGTCCTTGTTTTATATAGCTATTTGCTCTATTTCTAAAAAATGTAGACCCACCAGACGAAATAGCAAAACTATCCATTATTTGAGTAGGTAAATAACCTGCTTTTAATAAACCACTAACAACTCCTTTTATTCCACCAGCTTCTGCCATCGCAGCAATATCAGCGTCGTTTACAGTAAGTTTTAGACCGCTTCGTCTGTTAACTAAAAAATCAGAGTTCATTAAGAACATAAAATCTTTCCAAAATTGTTTTTGGTTAGCAAAAGCTTTACTAGCTTTTAATAGATTATTATCTCCAAAATTAATAAAATTCACAGAAGATAAGGTTTGTAGCAATGCTGATCTTGTGTTAAAAAACATTATAGTACCTATAGAGCCATTAATCCATTCTGTAAACTTACTAATTTGCTTGTCGCTATTATTTAAGTTTCTACCAGTTTTCATTCTACGTAAAATATGCTCTAATGCTCCTCTGTATTTTGTGCCAAAAGCAGCTTCTAGCTTATTTAAGTTAGCCTCAGAAAATATAATATCTACATTTTGCTGCCACTCTTCTAGGTATTTATTTCTTTTTACTCCATTTAGACCGTCTATTAAATCAGTTGTTATAGTTCCACTTAACCAAAATTTACTAGGTTTAGCGTAGCCATCTTTTTTATTTATAGCTATCAACTCTTGAGCAAAACTAATTAAGTTAGTATCATTGTTTACAAAATCTAATAAACTTTTAGTATCTGCTTTAGACAAACCTGGAACATCTATTCCTTGTTCGTTCCATATCCAAACTCTTACAGCTTGTTCTTTTGTGAAACCTTCACCTGGCACTTCTTTTCTTAAACCTTTAGGAGTAAGTTTAAGTTGTTTTTTCAAAGCAATAAAATCAGCCATCAATGTTATTCTATCTGCGTCTAAAGCGTTCATTGCTCTACCAAAAGGATCTAGCAACGTTCTTTTTAAAAACTTTAAATCTTGATTACCTTGTTTTCCTTTACCAAGCACTTTATACAATAAACCTGTAAAATCTTCAGCATTAGCGCCAATAAAAATATCATCTCTTTTTCTTGCTCCAACAACCTCTGCTTTAGCTTTAGAGTATACTTTTTTAGCACCAATACCAGTAACTCTTTCGATCATACCATTAAACTCTCCACTTAGTTTACTTGCCTGAACTTTAGCTTGTTGAACTTTAGACTTGACATCGATGATATCTAATATATCTTGTACTGCTTTCACGTTTTTATAAGCGTCATCTGCAAAGTAAAAGTTGTTATAACCTTCAGCTGCTTTACTAGTAATCCAATTAGCTTTAGCTTGTGGTGTTCCGTTTTCAAGTCCTGTTATGTTTTCTATAGGTATATTTAAACCAATACCTTTTAAAAATTTATGGATAGCAGGAGCTGCTTGTTGTGGTCTAGCAGTAAGTATAAAAACGTTTTTGTTACCAAACTTTTTGTTTCTTGCCACTGCTTTTTCAAACATAGGGCCTTTAGTTCCTTTCATAACCTTGTTAAACTCACTAAAATCAAACGTAGCACCTTGTGCTTCTAAGTTTAATGAATTTACTGCGTATTGTGTAGCGTCTATTTTTCCTTTAGTGCCATCTGGTAACGTGTAAAGTACGTTAGATTTAGTTTGAGCAAGCGTATCGTCAAAATCCCACACGCTAATTCCTTTTTCAGGAGCATCTATTAATCTTGCTCTAGCTATAGCTTCGCTTAAATCTTCTAAACCTTCTAAAGCTTCAAAGTTTGTTTCTAGCTTTGAGGCTTGTATTTGTTTTGGTAATAAATCATTGTTGTTTTTTCTAGCTTCTTGTACTTCAATAAATGCATCTGGCTGGTTTGGCGCTATTATTGTCTCTTTAAATCCTTTGTTTGTTTTTTCATAAAATTTAATAGAGTTATTAAAAGCTCCGTACATTTTAGAATTAAAATATCTAACCCATTTAGACACACCGTCTTTTACACCAAATTCATATATTCCTGGCATAGTATCAGCATTAAATATTCCAATTTGATCGTCCATTGTTTTTGGAATTATAGAAACCCCATAATCATCAAAAACGTTTTGCATTTGGTCTTTTGAAAAACCATCTTTAAAGTATTCTGCTAAAGCAACTTGAACAAGTCTCGCTGGTGGATTGTGTTCGTATCTTAAATACTCAAGAGCTAATTTATCTTTTTCTTTTTGAGGTTTAGCTTTTTTGTATTTTTTTATAAAAGCAGGATCTAAGTTGGTAGCTACACTATCTAGTCTTGCAGCCGCTCTTATTAACGCTCCCATGTCACTATTGGCAGACATTAAAAACATTCCAAAACTATTTCTTACTTTAGCTTTAGCTTCTTCTAAAGTTTCTAGAACTTTTTTTGTTTCTGGATCTATTAATGCTGTTGCATTTTTTTCTTGATCTTTAAAGCTGTCAGCAATTAAAAATAAAGCTTCTTGATTTAGCGTAGCATACTCACTTGATTTTTCAAGGTTTGCTTCACTTACTCCAGAGGTTTCTACTATTTCATTAGCATAATGTTTTACGGATTGAGGTATTATTTTAGCTGTTAAAACTTTGTAATCTTTCTCTCCCTTTAGCTTATAAAGTATTTGTCCTGACTGACCTAATTCTTTGTTTATTTTACCTTCACCTTTTTTAGTTCCTATTGTAAAATCTACACCTGGAAATAGCGGTTTTAGAAAATCATTAATATAGCTTGTATTACCTTCAAATATACTATATCTAAGACTTCCCTTTTCACCTGTTGCTTCTATTTCTTTTATACCATACTTGTCTGTTTTTTTACCTGTACGGCTAAAATTACCAGCACTGATTTTACCAGTTGTGTTAAGCGTATTGTTTAACATTGCAGATAAATCTAAAGCGGCTTGAAAATCACCTTTAAGGTTTAACGCTTGTATAACGTTAGCCATTGCGGTTGTAAAATCTGCTACTTGTTGTTCATTTTTAAAGTTTATAGATCCTTTTAATAAACCTAAAGAACCTTTAACAGTTCCTAGGTTATTACCTTCAAAAATATTATCGTAAAGATATTCAGATATATTTTGGTTTATGTTTGATACTTTTTCAGAGTCAAAAGTTTTATAATTTCTTGTATAATATTCTAAAAGTTTATCAAAACTTTCTATAATATCTTTTTTAGCTTTTGTGTTTAAACCTTTTTTATTAGTTAAAAAATCATTACCATAAGCTTTAATCCAAGCTTTTTCAATATTTAATTTTCCAAATTCATTTTGAGATTTTAAATCAACTAAGAAATCTTTCAAGCCAGCATAGTATTCTAAAAGTTGCTCGCCACTTAGTTTGTTTATGTTTCCGGTTATTTTAGAAAACTGGAACTTATCAAAACTTTTTTGTTCTAATTTTTCAATATCTAAAACTCCGTCAATTTGATTTATTAATCCTTCTATAACAATACTTTGAGGCGCAACGTTTAATTTTTTTGCTAATTTTTCAACAACTTTTCTATCAGCTAATTCCGCGCTTACTTCATCTTTAATTATTTCTTTAGCTATTAAAGAGTATAATTGTTTTTGTCTAGCTATTAAAGTGTTTTTTGCTCCTTTAGTATTATCCTTAGGTTTAGTAAAGTAATCTAATAATTCAGATTTTTTAGGTCTATTTATTTCAAATATTCCTTTTCCAGGATAAGTTATTTTTCCTGTATCAGGATTTACTTTTTTATCTTTTTCTCTAAGTAATTCTTTTATACTAAACAATTCGCTGTAACTTTTTTTAATTACATCGACAGGAATAGACTTTATTATATCAAAGTATTCGTTATTTATAAAATCCTTGTATTCTTGTGGGACCACAATTTCACCACCTTTTTCTCCAATTTTACCTAAATCTTTAGAAATAAGTTTTATAACTTCTTTTTCAATGTTTTTAACAATTTCACTTGAAGTTATGTTTTTACTAGAGTTTATAGCATCTTCTACAATACTAGAAATTTTATTTTTTATCTTAGGAGTTATGTCTTTAGATATTGTTTCTATATTTTTAAAACTTTGTCTTGAAACAGATCTATCAGGCGTTTCTTGCTTTGTGTCTTTTGCTGCTCTTGTTTCTCTATCTTTAGCTAAAGAAATATCTGTTAAATCCTCTTGATTAATTTCATCAGAAGCTATTGTTTCTGCCATTGTCAAACCTCCGGTTACTTTTTCAATACTATCTGCTTTTGCTTTTGGATCGTTTTTGTATTTATTAGATATGTCACCAATTCTAAAATTAACTAATTCAGATACTATAAACCCTCCAGCATCATTGTTTACAGCGGGATCAAATCTATTTATAGTTTTATCGTATAATTGAAATTTAACGTCTTCATAAAACTTTTCTAAAGGTTGGTTGTATATTTCACCTTTAACAACATCTACATTGTTTTTAATCAACTGCCCTCTTATAACATTTTCTAACAATTGCTTGGTAGAGCTAGGAGCATCTTCGCTAATTAATTGATTGTATAGTTTTACACCAGCGTTCATTTTAAACTCTTGTTTAGTTAAACCTGTTATATCTCCAACTATATTGTTTATTTGGTTGCCTATAGCTATTTTAGAACCTTGAACTGACGCTGATTCTTCTTTTTCTTCTTCCGGTATAGCAACTGTTTGTTGCGACAATTGAGTTTGTTTTTCAACAAAAGTACTTAAAAACTGATACATACCAGCTGTTGTAGCGAATGGATCAAATATATCGCTTATTTTTGGAGCAATAGTACTAAACATATTGCTTAAAAAAGATTTCATTCCATATAAAAAAGCAGCATCCGAGCTTGATATTTCTCCTAAAATCAAAGATTCTGAAAACGTAGTTAAAATTTCGTCAAAATAATTAGCTTTATCAACCGTGTCTATTCTTTTAATTATTTCATTATATCTACTTTCGCTTAATTCTCCAGAATTTAACTTATCTAAAAGCACTCCTTTCATTCCTTCTGCTGCAAGTTTTGCTTTTCTTTTAGAATCTTTACCTCTTGTGAATACTTTTTTACTGTTTATTTCTTGATGAGTTAGCTCATGAAGAGGCGTTATTGAATTTATTAAAGCCTGTGTAGAACTAGTACCTGCTAGCATGTTAGCAACTTGTATAGAATTTTGGTTTATAACTATTGTTTGTCTATCTTTAGAAACCCACCCAGCATTCTCACTAAATTTTGTCCATAACCCTAGGTCAACTTTACCTTCGTTTTCTAATAACCAGATTTCTAAATCAGATTCGTTTTCTAAAACAATAGTTTCTCCATCAAATTGTTCTTTTGTTAGATCAATAGCTACTTCCATTACTTGATTTCTAGCGTATCCAATTCTAACGTTTTGCTTAATTATACCGTTATACTTAGGGTCATTTGCTAATTTTTGATATTCTTTAAAAGACTTAGAATCTAATACAACACCAATCTCGTCTCTTAGTTTTTTAACATGTGCTTCTCTAGCAGAATACTCTTTTTCAAAACCTTTTTGACCAAGTTGAGGATTGTTTGCCATTTCAAATAACTCTCTTTCCGCTTTTCTTAACGCTGCACCTTTTTCCATTACAAGTTTCTTTTCATCCATTGTCATTTTAGACCATTTCTGAAGAGTTAAAAAGTCATTTATACGTGCTTTGTCTTTAAGCGCTTCTATTTCATCTTTTTTAGATTTAATTTCATCTTTTGTAAAAAGCTTAGAATTAGCTTTACCGTTATTTATATCTTTTTCTAATACTAGTATTTTTTCAAGAATAGTTCTTGCTTCTTTTCTTTCGGTTTGTGTTTGCAGTTCGTTTTTTACAGCGTTATAAATATTAGTTACTCCTCCTGGACCTTGCAAAGCTAGACTAGCTATAGCAGTGTTTAACTGCAGGTCAATATCCATTCCATCAAATATTGATTTATTTTCACCTAACACTATTATATCAACTAAGTTATGCCCTATAGCTGTTATGTTTTCTTCTGCAAGCTCAATTCCAACGTTTTTAACTTGTTCAAATCCTCTAATTTTAGCTTTTCTTAAATTGTATTTAAATTTTTCCAATGTTCCAGCAGCTCTGTGCGCTTGAGCAACTTTTTTAGCTTTATTTATATAGCTTAAAGTACCTATTTTTTCTGCAACCATTTCAATACCTCCATACAACACTGCGTTAAAGGTTCTCTGGAATTGGCTTGAGGTTGCCACGTTTTCCCAATAATCCAACTGTCTTTGAATTTCTCTTTTAGAAATAGGATCATTTGTTTTTTCAAGTAAAGCGTTTAATTCTTTTATTTTATCAGGAGCTAGTCTAAATTCAATTTCACTAGTAGCTCCTTTGCTTCCGCCGCTACTAACGAAAAACGCGGCCATAGTAACATTTGTTGCGTTTTTTAAAGCTTTGTTAGTTATTTTTCTTCGTAATCTGTTTTTTACAACGTTTGTAGCTTTATTAGCTGCAAGTTTTGATATATAATTGGAAGCTACTGTTTTAGCGCCTTGCCTAGCTATACCACTAGGTGTTAGTACGGCAGCTATTGTAAACGCGCTGTCTGCTAAAGCACTTAAAGTATAATCTCCAAAACTAGTATACCCATCACCTAACACGTCTTCTTCAAATTTCAAAGATTTTGGAAAATTAGCTTCAAAATCCTCTGTTACAGCTTTATAATAATTTATACCAGTACTTCTTACTATATCACCATAACCTTCTTCTATGTTTTCTGCTTCAGGGTATACTAGAGATAGTAGATTAGGAACTATTGGATTCTCTTCCAAATCAAGGAATTCACCAAGATTTATAGTCTGTCCAATAACTTCTGATGCTACAAAAGCTAATGGAGCAACAAAATCCACTTCCAACTTAGCAACCATTCTATCAACAAGATTGTAGTTTAATTGCATTGCTTGTTCGGCAATCTTTATACTTTGAAATATAGCGTTTTTTTCATTGTAACTTTCTGCGGCAAATTCATAAGCGTTAACTTGTGCTTTTAATTTTATTATATCTTTTGCAGCATCAGAAGATTTATATTCTTTTAGCAGCTTTGTTTTTTGATCTTGTATAGAATTATATTTATCTAGCAGAGACTGTGTAGAGTTTTCATTTACTTCACCTAAAGCAGTTTGCTGGGCTTCTAATAATTCAAACGCTTCATTGAATGGTTGTTGGGCTAATTCAAGTTCTGCGTTTTTTGTAACTATTTGTTTTTCAGCCTGGTTAAGAAAAGCTACACTATTATCTAAAAAATTTTCTTCTTGTTTTGTATCTAAATAAGGTTTTAATTTAAATTTCTCTCCATTAATAGCCTCTCTATACTCACTAGTTGAAGTAAGAGGTCCTATACCAGCATTGTTCATGTTTGCTTTAATCCATTCTTCTTGGATTATATCGTTGTCTATTTTTATCTGTTCATTTGGAGTTTTTCCAAATTTATCTCTACTTGATTCATCTATTATAGGAAGAAAAGGTGTTAATTGATCAGCGTTATCAAAAGCTCTAGTGCTCCCAACGTTTGCATTTATAATACCTTCTGTAGCAGATTCTTGTCTTAAGTATAAAAATTTGCTTTTATTTTCATCACTAAAACTACTGTAGTCAATGTTTTTGAAAATATTTAAATTCATTCTGCGAATTTCTGCGTCTTCATTATCAAAGTCTCTCATAAACTGATGGTTACCTAGTTCACGCATTCCATCATAGTTGCGCTCATCGTAAATACCTCCATAATCGAGAGAACCTCCACCTCCAGCTGCATCTTTCTTTTTTCTTTCATCTCTTGCTTCAATCTGTTCACCGTATAACTCTTTTCTAGACGTAATATACGCCTTGTAAATTTCTTCTCCTAAATTCTCTCTTATTGCTTTTTCTTCTTGTTCAGCTGTTAAGAACGTTACTGGATTGTAAATTTCTCCCATAGTATCAGCAAGACTTTGTACAGCGAAAGCCCCAGAATTTCCTACGTTCATAGCGCTAGTTGCTGTAATAATTTCATTAGCAACTGCTTTTCCTTTGATTGCTTGATAATTTCTTCTCCTCGAGTCATGAGCTTTAGAAGAGTTATCACCCGCGGGAAATTTATTTGTGCTTGTAAGCATTACAGCGTCTTGCGACTCAATAGCGGTTAAAATAGGAGTGTTGTGGCTTTTTGCGTATTCTTCAAAAGTAAGTGGGTAAGTCCCTTTTGATTCCTGCACAAAATCTCTACCAAATGCGTTTTTTAATTTTTCCTTTTTGTCAGAAGCTTGACCTACATTAGAACTTACACCGATTTCACCACCAGCGTACTCATTCATGTACTCATTTTCTGTAACAGTTTGACCGCCGATTGTGATATAATTATATTCTTGAGCTTTTTCTAGTTCTTTATAAGAATCATCTCTTGTTTTTCCAATTTTAAGAAATTCATTATCTGCACCAGCTTTTTTTAAAGCTTCGTATTCAGTATCTGTATTACTACCAGCGTCTTTTAAACCTTTAGCTTGCATAGTGGATAAATAATCTTTATAATCCATTTTATATTTAACAGCAGCAGCTTCAAGATCTTCTTGAGAATATGTTACACCATCTAATTCGTACATATATTAAATTTTATTTGTTAGGATCTAAAGGATCAGTGTCAATATATCCTTTTAAGTAATCAATCAAGTCTTGTTTCCAATCTAAACTGTCTTCTTTAAATTCAAAATCTCCAATTGATATTACATCTTTGTAAACCAAGTTGCTTTCAATGTTAACTATATCTCCATAACCTAATTTTTTAACAAAAGATTTTATATTCTCAGGATTTGCTTTATCTGTTAATTTGTTTACACCATCAGTTAAATCTTTAAGGTTTTTTGGATTGTATGTTCTTTTCTTTGCTTGTAAGTTTTTTTGCATATCCGAACCAAAACCAAGTTGATCTAAGTGTTCAGTAACACTATAAGCATTGTACATTTTTAGTATGTCTGCTGGGTTTTTTATGTCTCCGCTAAGTATTTCATTAGCTATAGCGTCTTTTCCAGTAGGTGTATTGTAAATAGTAAACTGTCCACGGTCGTTAATCTCTACTGTTGTTCCTAGCTTTGAACCAACTGAGTTTAGCTGTTCTATAATTTTGCTAGAATCAGTTGTGTTAGATTTATCGTTTAACATTTCATAAACATTATTAATAGCATCGTAAATTGGTTTAGCTTTTTTAGTAGCATCACTCCAATTATCTTGGTTTCTAATACTATTTTCCCATGCTTCAGCAGATCCATCGCTTTGAATCGACTTAACTTGTTCGTTTGGTATGTTTCTATCAACAGATTGTTTAATAGCCCATTCTTGCATAGCTTTTCTTTGCTCTGGATTACTTGGATCAAATTTCTTCAGTTCCACTTCAGCAGCATCTGATAAATTAGACCCGCTTTCTAGTAATGAAATATTTATCTTCTTTTTTCCAAATTTACCTATTTCATATTCAGGATGCATAAGATCGTACCATATAGAAGCAGCATCTTCATTTTTCCATAGATTCTCAAAAGATCCCGCTCTTAGCATTTCCTTTATAACCGTGTCTTTATCATACGTTCTAGTTGTAGTTTCTTTTCCATTTTCTGTTGTAATAACGTCTTCATAAAGTCCAATTATATCTTTAACAGCGTTCCACTCTTCATCTATTCCAATTCCATTTTCTCCACTTAAGTTAGGTATTGTTGCAATTATATTAGACCCTTCTTTTGAAGCAATTCTTTCAAACTCTTGTAAGTTTAATGCAAAACCAGTTTCTGTGTCTGTTAAATACATCATTCCATCTTTTTCATCAAGCGTTATGTTGCCATTATCATCCATTACATTCATTAACAGTTTTTGTAAATCACCAGAGTTTTGTTTTGAAGCTGTTCCCTTTTGTATGGCATCTAGTCCAAATTGGGCTTGAGCAATTAAAGAAGGTGCTAGTTTTTCATATTGATCTAAATAGCCTGATAACTGAGCTATGTACTTAGTTCCATCAGCTTGAGACATTGTACCGTTGTTCATTTGATTAGTTATCTGATGTATTTGATCAGCACCTTTTGATAAAAAAGAATTAACATTGTTATTTAAAGTTAAGTTCTTTGATTCGGGTATTTTATCTAATCTATCACGATCATATTGATAAGCTCCAGTTACTTTATCAAATACTTCTTTCTGTCTTGCGTCTCTTACATTTATAGAGGTTAAAGAGTTTGAATACAAATTAGCAAAATTAGTTGCCGCTTGCATAACACCCTGACCACCGCCGTATTTAACTGTTGCTCTTTGAGCGAATCCCGCTTGTTTTGCCATGTTTAGTTTTATTATTTAATTTATCTTAACCGAAAGTTGCTATACCAGCTTCTGATCCAGCAAAAGTTGTTAACGCGCCAAATGCACCAGATATAGCGCCAGCGGTATCAGCTTGTGATTGCGCCATTTGATTTTGAGCAGCTATCTGCTCGTTGTACAATCTTGATATTTTTGAATTATCTCTAGCTTCTTGAGCACTAAATTGGAATGCTAGTCCCTGCGCTTCCGCTGACTGCATTCTTTGTCCTTCAGATATATCAATACCTTGAAGTCTTTGCTGTTCTTGTATTTTAAGTTGCTCCATTTGTTGTTGACCTTGTGCTCTTAACTTTTCGTTTTGAGATTCTTGTTGCTCAATACTAGCAGCTACACCTTTCTTACTTCTCATAGCAGCTTGCGCTAAAGCAGTGGCGCCACCAGCGCTAGCTCCGGTTGCTCTTAATGTGTCTAAAGTGTTTGCTAAGGCTATATCAGCTTCTTCAGCCTGCATTTCTGCTGCTTGCGTAGCCACACTTAATTGAGCGTATGGGTTTGATATTTGATCAGAAAGATCTTTAGCTAAACCGCTAAGATTCTGCACACCAGCATAAGGGTTTATTACAGGATCTCTACCGTTTTCAAAATTTGTTAATGTATTTTTCAGTCCAGCCGCTCTATTTCTAGCTCTTCTGGCCGATTGCCCTGCTGCGATACCCTGCGTTGCCGCTGATAATCCCATACCTATTAGTGCTGCTGTTCCTGCTCCCATATTATTTTATTATTTTCGTTATTTCGTAAGAAGGTTTTGAATCTTTCATCCAACCTAATTTTTCGTGTGTTTTTATTAAGTGTTCATTTCTACCTATAGTGAACATGTAATGATAACCTGACTTTTTAGCAAAGTCTTCAGCTTTATTTATTAACATTTCTAAAGCTTGTTCTCTGTCATCATCTCTGTATTCTGGATCTGATATAATCCATTCTAATAATACTGATCTTGAGTTTGTAAAATATACAAATCCAGCTACAATTGGTTTTCCTTCTTTTTCAATCATAAAACCTCCTGTGCCGTTATTTGGTAAAAAATCTTTTGGTGGGTTCACCCATTCAGGCCATTTATCCCACCAAGACACTAATGTATCCCAATCTTTTTCTGTAAGTACGCGTGCTTGTAATTCCATTTGATTTAATTTAATTTATAATGCTGATAACACATATTCAGAACTCACGGCAAATAATTCTTTTTCACCTCCTAAATTTGTTGTAGCATCTGTTGACATTGTTACTGTAGTTAAAAAACCTTTTATACCACTCATATCTACACCCCAAACAACTTCTTGAGGTCTAGTAGTACTACTGTTTATTAAATTAGCAACGTATTTATTTTCTTTTCTATAAAAACCAGCATAATATTGTATATTATCCTCTTTGTAAGCTCCTTCATACAGACTGTATACTTGAGCTGTAGTATCGTTAAAGCTTTCCCAAACTAACAATCCTTTGTCTAAACCTTGCTGATCTGATATCATTGAATCTACTTGCCAACCATTACTACCTTCATAGCCTATAGTTTTAAATACTTTCGATGTTGATACTGAAGGGTTAAATATAAATTTAATACTAGATTTGTTATATTTTCCGTAGAAAGTATTTCTATTTAGTCCATTACCTTCAAAGTAGTGCTCATATATACCTCCATTTTCTGGTGAGTCACCGCCTATTGTGTAAAATTTACCGTTTGCGCTAGTCATAAACGAAGGTTTAAAACTAATAAAACTTTGCCATCCTAAAACTCTTTCATCAAAGCTCAAAGTTGAATAATCAAATACGGCTTCAGGTTGTTTTTCAAAAGGCTGTATAGATAAAGTATATTCTTTAGTATAAATATCCCAACCACCAATTAGTTTGCCTGTTTTTTGAGCGCTTCCATCTAACTTAGTAAACTGATCTCTAAAGTAATCACTCATACCGTTAGTACTTATTTCCGTAATACCATCGTTAGAAAGCCTTAAAACAGCGTTCCTGTTCTTGTCTGTAAAGTATTTTCTATACCCGTAAGCAGCAAATGATTCTGGGTTTCTACTAATACCAAAGTTTCCAGCATAGGGTTGTATAACTCCAATTACTAGATTTGATGATGTTACCGCTCCACCGCCTTCTGCAGAGTATATAGCATCTTTATCGATTAAAGCTCTACTTACTTTATTTTCTTGTAATATAATTAAATTTGTATCTTCAGCATAAAGCTTTTGTATTGATCCATTTATTGGATCTGCACTTTTAGTTATATCTTCACCAACCGGAAACTGGTTTGTTTGATTTACACCTGTTCTTGAATTAAATATACCAGAGTATATTAAAGAATTGCCTCTGACAACAGCGTTTGGTTCATCTTCTACTAAGTATGCTTTAACGCCATAATTAACGTTTGTATTATTGTAACCTCCTCTTATTCGCGCTTCTTCAACACACCAGTTAAGTTCTTTTTCCGTAGAACTACCATTGTCTAAAGCGTTACCTGGGAAAGCTGGATACCCATTTAAACCAGTAGTATTACCAATAATACCAGGCCATGATGGGTTAGCAATTGTAGCGCCATTATCTTCAATTACTGCTTTTTTGTCTACTACTTTTTTTAACCAAAAAGCATTGAAATAATTAACCTCTATTATTGCCGCCATATATTATTATCACTTGTTATTTAAATTAATTCCCTATTCTTCTAGGTTCGGACTGGTCTATTTTTTCACCAGAAGAATCAAATCTAGCTACATATCTTCTGCTATATTGGTCAACCTCTTCAGATGGCCCAGATCCTTTGATTGCTGAATTATCGGGAAATGCATTATTTACTTGAATTGGTAAATTTGTATTTGGAGCAGCGTTAATACCTGGAACGTACACAAACCAATCTCCAAGACCTATACTAGGTACCCATGGCGTTTGTAATGACGAGTCCATGTAAAAAGCCGAAACATATTTTAAAAGTGGCTCTCTAGCGTAAACAGTAGCCCATCCTAGAACTTGAACGTTTTTAGCAATTATTTCACTTGACTGTCCACTGTTATAAACTCTATAACTATAAGCTATATCGTTTTGTTGATTAGGGTAGTAAAAATCACCATAAGTTACAGATATTCTAACTTGATTTGTAGGTGTTGGATTAGGCATATCAGTAAGTAAATCATTTATACATAATCTAAGATCGCCTTGTTTTCTTATTGCAAAAGCTTTTGAAGCACAAAGCATAACAAATGGTGCTGTTTGTCCAGGAGGTGGGGTTTCAGCAGTTCCATAAATTCTGTTAGGTGAACTTTCGCCGTTAGTTAAAGAACCAAGTTGTAAATCACCGCCAATATTAGTAGAGCTTGTGTTATAATAGTCCACTCTCCAATCGTCTTGGAAATCTATGAGTTGATCTTCTATATCTTCAACTGGCAACCATTGAGAAGTGTTATTAGCGTCTCTTCGTTGTAATATTATATTAGAAGTAGCGTAAACAAAATTTTGATTTATATTTAAAGAACTACCACTAGCGTTGTCTATTTGCAGCGTAACAATTATGTAACCTGTTCCTTTTGTTAAACCGGCGTTGCCGCTATCACACCAACTAGGTCCGTTACCAAGGTTTATAGATTTTGTATTAAAATTACCAAACGTACTTTCTTCTGTAAATATTACCCCTGGAGTGTCTGGGGAAATAGGTGCTACAGTTGGAGCATAGCCATTGGGAAATAATGAATTCCAACTAGGTACTGGTTGTGAGTTAGGAACTCCAATACTAGTAGATGACCAAAATATTAAACCTGCATTACCACCTACAGTATCATTTACCCCATTACCAATGTTGCTTACTACTAAAGGATTTGAAAAATCTACCAACCCTCCTTCTTGATTAAACTGACAGTTTACAGGTTGTAGGCCAAAAACAAAATTAACATTTATTGATGTAGATAAGCCAAAACCGGAAGCATCAATAAGGTTGACTGTTAAATCATACTCCCCTGATGCAATTCCACCAGGCGCGATAGTTACTCTACCATTTGTGCTATCTATAACTAAATCACCTGTAACTTCTTGTCCAAATTGCTTTACGCTCATCTGCCATCTTAACCCTTCTTCTTGAGAACCTATTAGTGTAGAACCATTTTGAGCAGGTTCGAATCCTTGAAAATAATCATTAGGACTTGCAAAAACTACAAAGCTGTTATATGGAAACGTGTAAGCTTCAACAGGTGGTGGATTTGATGCATCACCAAAATAAGGTGCTGTGTTTTGTAAACTTTCATCTTCTGTAAGAGTATTAACAAGCGGGGAAGATAACGAAGGGTCTACGTTTGAAACTTCAAAAGTTATTAAGTAATCGTCAATACCTTCAAAACTTGCGTTAGTAGAACTTTCTAAAAATACAAAATTACTATTTATTTTTATTCTATATGCCACTTGAGGATAACTTAAACCAGTAACAGGATCAGCATCGCCAATAGCTATTGTTTCAAGTTCAAACCTAGAATCTGCAAGAGGCAATGCTCCGCCCCCTCCTCTAACTTCAAATAAACCTATTTGAGAATTTACTATAGCATCTTGAAAAATATCAGTAGGCCAAAAAGCATCTGTTATATAAGGATCAGTTGAAGATTCAATGTTTTCGTTTAGTTTCCAACCTAGTAAAGAGAAATCATTTGGAGTTCCAGGTATAGAAGTTTCTATTAAGTTATTTAATTCTGAAATCAAACCGCTAGTAGAAGTTTCCCAGTATATATCTATTCTAGATTTAGTAGGTTCAGTTTCATAAACAGATAAAAAGAAAGGATAGTTTGCGCTATTTTTTCCTACACTACCTATGTTTCTTCTAGTAGAAACTCTAGCAAGTATTGGATTACTTTCACTTTCGTAAATATCTAATAAAGGAAAAGCAGTTGTAGCAAGATCATTAAACATGTCTTTTTGGACTGAAATACTAGTAACAGTGTCTGCTATTAAGTCTGGGTAATATTGTTGATTGTAAGCTGGTTCATTTGTAGGAAAACTAGCGTTTATTGCTAGTATTTGAGGCGAAACTCTACCCCACATTCTTACGCTACTTCTAAACTGTCTTTGATCAGGACCTACTTCTGACAAATCTCTAGGCACTTTGTTTATATTGTCACTAAATAAAGTCAAAGTGGCCATTGTTCCACTAACTGTTGATAAAAAAGTGGTTGCTTCCGCGGGAACACCATTTAAAATTGAAGGTAAGTAAACATTATAATACTCTTGTTCTGTTTGTTTTACTACAACCTTGTAAGAATACCAACCTGTAGGGTTGTATTTAACACTAGTGGAATCACCATTGTATAAACCAGGTTGACCACCTCCTGAAGAAGTTGCTAATTGTTTGTTAGATTGTATAACGCTATTGAATAGCACTTTTATACTATCTCCAGCCCACTGTAAAACACTTGTTTCACTGTTAGAGTCAGATCTGTATGGAGAATAAAAAGTATCGCCACCAAAATCAGTATTACCAACTTGATCAATATCATTTTGATTACTAGATAAAATAACAGTAGATTGTCTACCGTATCTATCTGCTAAGATTACACCAACTTGATAAGTTCTGTTTTGTTTTAAAGTGTGATTGGGATAAGAAACATTAGATTTGTTTGATTGAGCACTAGAGCTTGAGAATTTTGTGCTAACACCAACATTGTAGTCTAGACTTGATGGAGGCGTGTGTTTGTTTTGGTAGTTTGCGTATACTATTCTATTACTAATGATTTCTTGCCCAAAAGCTTTTACTGGAACCTTATCGTATACTCTAGTTGTTTGTAACTCAGGTAAAGTTTTAAAAGGTTCCGTAGATTGATAATCATATTGATATAAACTACTAGAGCCATTGCTAGTAAGTTGATTAGCTGTTATAGTATCTGCTACGCTTACAGAAGTACCAGTGGATTCTTTGTATAAAATATCTATTTCTTCTATTAAAAACTTAGATAATAACTCATTAGATGCGCCAGGTAGTTTTAATTGCAATAGTACTTGATTTACTTGGTTTTGCATAAAGTCAACTACCGAACTTTCATATGTAGAAGTTTCATCATCTTGCAAAAAGAAACCATATTGTTTTGGAATAAAACATATCTGAGTAAATGGAGCCATTATAGAATATTCTCCATCTATAAACTTAAATCTATAGCTAAATCTAACAAACTTATCTTCTAAAAAAGTTGCGTCACCAGGGTATAATTCATTGTATTTAGGATTTGCTTTTGCAAAAAACAACGTTGGAAAAGGAGCAGAAAAAGTTACAGCTTTGCTTATTACTATTTGTGATGAATTTACTTCTGTCACTAACACTCCTTCATTACTAAGTAGTTGACCGTCACTACTCCAAACGTAATAACCGTCAATATTTTCTAAATCTGTACCTGAATAATCAGTTATATTTATTGTAGTACTGTTACTTACGGCTGAAAAGACAGTTGCTTGGTACTGTTCAGGTAAAGCAATAGACGTTGCGTCTATTAAAGTTGTTTCGTTAATACCATTATTTTCTTTATATAAATCTATAACAGTATGTGGTGCTATTTTAGCTACACTTATTTGATCTTCGTTTGTGTAAAATGGTTTAAAACTAGGGTATTGATTTACGTTTAAACTATTTTGAACATTTATTTTTCTTGGTTGGTTTCTGTCGTCTGTCCAATAAAGAATACTTTCAAGTAAGTTTACACTTAATATAGTGTTTCGCGTAGAGAAATTTAAAAACGCGCCTGTAGAGTAAACTAAAAGTTCTAATGATTGTAGATTAAAACTACATATCCAGTTAACAGCCGTGTTATCATAAGCAACCCCGTCGCCAGAGTGGTTGGTTAAAAATAAGTATATTATTTTAGCTTTTTTATCTGTATGTTGGCCAATAATTTTTAAATTATCAACACCAGACAGCGTGTTTAATGTTTCCCCAACATCCACAGTTAAGTTATTGCCTTCTACATTTTCTAAAGCACCAACGTTAGCGTTCTCAGATTTAGATATTGAAACATTTAAAGCATCTCTATATTCACCGTTAGGTAGTAATCTGGCGTCTAAATCTTTATTCATTTTAGACTTTAAAAAACTATTTTTAACTTCTGCCATTTAATTTTAGTGTTTTATCCATTTAGACTTACCTCTCATTGCTTGAACAATTTCATCAAGCTTTATATTAGATAATCTTATTTTAGCATTTCTTAATTTAGCACTTCTTTCTTTTTGGTATCTTCTTACTATGTATTCAGACATGTTTGCTCTTCCTGACAATATAGAATGATTTATATGAGCATACATTGCGTCTTCAGCCATTTTAGGTACTTTAGTATCTAAATCACTAGATAAACCGTCTGATATATATTCTATTATCACGGTACTACCTCTTAGGTTACTTGAAAAAGAAAACTTACCTTCTCTTTCGTTTATACCAAACCATCCGTTAGTTTGTGAAAACTGTGGGTCTAAGCCATATCTTTGGCCTACTAAACCACTCCAATATAAAGGAAATCCTCCATTAAAATAATCAGTATAATAACTCCAAGCTAGTCCGTTCCAGCCACTTATTAATCTATTATTAGCTTGCGCCCATAATGCTTCTGTTGTCGATGTGTTTTCTATGTTATTGAAATTAGCATCTTGTATAGGTTCTCCTAAACTATCTTGTGTTAAATTTCTATATGGATTTGTAGTTAAAGTATTGTTAGGTTGTATAGTGTGTTGAACACCTAGGGAATCAACATAAGATAATCTAACATAGTTAACATAATCTTGTGGTATTATTAAAGACAAACTTGGTGGCACTTGTAATTCTACAGATTTTATACTCTTTAGAGTATCAAAGCTAAATTCTTGTAATCCACGTTTTGCGTGAAATATAACATCTGTTCTTTTAACGCTAGGTATTAGTTTCCCAGCACCAACGTACGCTACTATATAGTTGTTAATTATATCATTCAACTTAGTGTAAGCATAACCGCCGTAATTGTTTTGTGTAGTTGCTTCAGTAAGCTGAACTTGTATAACGTCACCAGCGTTTAAAGTACCTGTAGTTATAGTGTTTCTATTAACTTCATACGAGTAGGTAGGAGCTTCGTAAGCCACGTAAGTCAACCCTCCATCAGTACTTAGTTGTACTTGAAAGTTATTTAAAGGCCATTGTAAAGCTGTAGGGTCATTAGTATAATAAACAAGATCTGTGTTAAAAGTTGTTGTAAATGAATTAACTCCTGCGGAAGCTTGAAATATCTGAGTTCCCCCGTAATACTGTAAGTTGTTTTCTGTTATTAATCCCATTTATTACATTTTTGAGTTTTGTTCATTCATAACAGCTTCTTGTGCCGCTGCTTGCACTATCTGAGGATCTCTTATTATAATCCCAGCGTACATTAGTATGTCTATAACTACACTAGACTGTTCAGAAATGTGTAATTCAAATTGAGTAGATCCATTAGGATTTGCTGCTGGATCATAAATAGAATCATCACCAGTATACTGATATTGTCCTAATGTTCCAGGTTCGTAACCCCATCTAACATCTAAAGGTTTTCTAACATAATCAGCTGTTACATCTTGTATAATTGAGTCCGGCTTTATAAAAAGTCTTTGATTCTCGTACAAGTATGTAGGGAAAGATATTGTTGATTTTGTTAAAGGAGATTTTTGAATGTTATAGAAATCGCTTCTTTGTAGTCTTTGAAGTTCTGTTTCATCTCTATAAACCACAGCGCCTAATCTGTAAAATTCAGGTGTTTGGCCGTAGAAATCAATTGTTGGTAGTGCGAATGATCTTAAAGATGCGGTGTAAGCACATTTACCAAAGGTTTTAAATATAGCTATTTTTTCATCTATATTCATTTGTCTATCAGAGTAATCTGTATCTGTTTGAGGAATTCTAAGTTGTTGATTCAAGTCATCAAAATATCTTTCAAAGATTTCTAATTGAACTTGACTCGCTACCCTATTAAACTCATCAGGCGTCATATATCCACGCTGCTCTTTATTAAGTATTAATAAAACAGTTTTATATACAGTATTTACGTTTATAGCCATTTTAGTTTTTTATTATAATATTGGGCCCGAGTGAACGAGCCCTATATTAGTATTACAGGTTAAGAGAATTTTTTCTCTATTGTTTGGTAAACTTCTACTCCTTCATCTGTTTTAAACCAAGCAGCTAATGCTGAATATGGATTTTCATCAAAAGGTATAGTCATTAATTTTCTTCCATTTGAACCCCAAGCAAAAGTTCTTTGATCACCAGATAATTTTACAATACCTAGTTCCACGGCTTTAATACCGAAGTTCCTTAATTGAACGTTATCATCTTTAGCAATACTTAAAAACGCTTTAGCATTTCTTTTTGCAAATAGCATCAAGTCTCTTTTTATTTCTTTAGTAGACATTTTTGATACTGAAGATCCCATTTCCACTCTTAACACAGCTTCAGCATGGTCAATTTCCATGTTTTGAGCAGCATTAAGCGCTAGTAATTCTATTTCAAGATCTACTAATTGATCTTTAGCATCTTCAATTGGTTTATGCTCTGCATATATATAGTCCTTTTTTGGATGGTATAATGAAAGTAATTTTTGTAAAGCTTGATATTCTTTTGGAACGTATAACGCGCCATCTTGAAACATAATATGAGCTAATGTTACTTCTCCTTTTTGTTCATCAATGAACGGAGAAGGTTGGTTAGTTGCATATCTCAATGCTCTTTGTTCACTTGTTATTGGGTCAAAATATAACAACGGTGATCTTTGCGAATGCTTAGAATTAATCGTATATGTTAATGGTGTTTTCCCGATAAGAAAGTAATTTCTATCTTTTACTTCCCAACTTTCGACAGTTGGTGTTTCTTTAATTTTTGTTTTTGACATGATATAATATAATATAAGTTAGTAAAAATAAGAGTAACAATTACTCCCGTAGTTTTTACGAGAGTAACTATTACAATAAATATTAAGCATTTGTATTATTTTTTCAATAACACAAAGTTGTTTGCAGCTTGAACGCATAAACATCTTTCAGATAAGAAATGCACTTCCATAGCATCTAAGTCAGAAGTAAAAGCACCTCCAACAGATCCTGTGATCCATGATTTCATTCTTCTATCA
>TARA_R110000824_G_scaffold64402_2_pt1 | contig 21321 bp, 22 predicted proteins | sample TARA_R110000824 | Tara Oceans TARA_R110000824 (sample SAMEA4397747) | marine metagenome | biome: Polar Biome; feature: [MES] marine water layer (ENVO:01000295) within the mesopelagic zone...; material: water (ENVO:00002006), including particulate matter (ENVO:01000060) such as......
TTTGGTGGTTCACGAAGAGGAGTTGCTGAGGCTGAATTAGCCGCACAACGTGGCTCGGCACTTTCTAATGTTGATTATCAAGGGTTTATGAATGCCCAAGATCAATATAACAAGAATCAATTGATGCAGTTGGAAGGCGCTGGTGGTCTTGGCAGAAATGTTGAGCAACAAGCCCGATTAGGTGCGGCTGATATCGCAGGACTACAGGGTGTCGGTGGTCAAAATCAAATGCTTGCTCAAATGAATATTGATAAAAACTTTGGTGAGTTTGCGCGTGAACAGCGTTACCCAATGGATATGTTTAACCTTCGTCAATCAGCTCTTTCTGGTGCTCCTTATTCCACGGGCAGTATGTCCACAACTACAACCCCAGGGGGAAATACCACCCTGCAGAATTTAGGTGCCTTGGGCGGTGTTGTCGGCGGAGTAGGTAATTTCTTTGCAGCGCCGAAGGAAGGCCAATCTGGCTGGCAAGGTCTTCAAAATGCCTGGACTGCAATGACAACATGATGTACCCACCTTACCAAGCTGATGATCTTAGGATGGGCTTTGATGAAGAACTAATCCATGCCCCTGGTCCTGTTCCTGCTGCTCCCCCTGTGGCTAGAAAGCCCCCTTTATCTACGTTATTCGCCGGGGGTGGAGCAGGAACTAGAAGTCCTTTAGTCGGTAGTGCTTATAAGACTAAGCTAGACCAGCTTATGAATAATATGCAACAACTAAGAGATTTCCCAGTACAAAACATAAATAAAGACTATGATGCAGAGACCAGCACGAAGTCTTTTTGGGATTGGCTAAGTGACTTTAGTTCTGGGTTGATGGACGCTGGTGCTCCTCGCCAACCAGGAGACCACCGTGCTCCTGCCGGTCCTATGGAAGGACTTTCAAGAGGGTTCCAAGCTGCCAAGGCCGGTAAAGATAAGCGAAGGGAAGCAACTCTTGCTGATCGCGCCCGCAAGTACCAGGAACTCGGCGCTGAAAGCTCTCTTCTTAAAGATGCTATGAGTTCTGAAGCTGGTTTATTGGCTAGTCAGGCGGCTCTAAATAAGTCAGTCAACGACGGCATCACAGATATACAGCGAAATGTATATTCAAGTCTTCCTGAAGACAAGAGAACGGCTAGTGATTTTAGCGGAGCGATGGCGGATTATTTAGAAAAGAACCCCAATAAGTTTAAAGATTATTTAGCTGATCAGGGGATAGATGAAAATCACCCCCAATATGCCCAACGAATGCAAGAGGGTTGGGATAAGATGACCAATATCAACGAGCAAAATATTGGCGATACGGTTGCTAAGATACTCGAGGCGACTAAAGGGAAGTATGGTGCCAAGGCGGTTGAAAGTGATGTTGGTCGTTGGAAAGAACAAATTGAGGCTGGGTATACTTCTCTCACTGTATTAGACACCGTAAATAAATTAAGAGAAGAACTATATACCGGAGCTCAAACTGGTGGTGGAATAGGAAGCATTTCCAAGTTACAAAGTCTAGCAAAAACGGCTGGAGTTGATTTACGGTCAATTTTCAAAAAATTCTTTAGGTTTGACATTGGTGACTTAGACCAAACCCAATCAGTCACAGCTTTTTCTAATCAACTAGCTACTCATATTCTTGCGAGTAAAGCTCTTGGCTATAATCCCTCCAATAAGGACTTGCAAGTTATCCTAGAATCCATACCCTTTCTTGGATTAGAAGAAAATGTCAACCTTAAGCTGGTTAATCAAGTCGGTAAACACGCCCAAATAAAGATGGATCGTGGGTTAGCTGGTATGAAAGCTACCATGGATGTCCGCCCCCTTGAAACTCGTTCGTCCGAGGAAATTGATCAATTCAAAAAAGAAATGCAAGACCTACAGGCTGTTCGTCCTCAACTAAGAGAAGAATTAGAAAATGCCTTTACTGATGTTGAGGCATGGCGAATTAAACAAATGCTAGATCCAGACTACAGCCCTGTGAACGAAGAAGAGGAAACCCTACTTAGAATGCTTAATATGCACAAGTACGTTTCAGGTCTGCGTAAATAATGGTTACTCGAGCAGAACTTCTTGCGATATATGAAGAGCAGAAGGACGCTTCACCGGGGAAAAGTAGGTCTTCCAAGCCCCCAGCTAAGGACACTTCCTGGGGCGGTAAGGCTCTTGATCTTTGGGAAGGGATAAAGGAATCCTTTACCGGGGATAAAGCTGTAGGGGATCTTCAAGAGCGAGGCCTTCTATCCCCTGACTATGATCGTGAAGGCGCTCCTATATCCGCAAGAATACGTGGATCAATAAACCCAGACGCCCCTGGTCGGTCGGTAAAAACTATTGAAGCTATTGACGAGGAGGCGGCGGGTAAGTCTTTATTTAAGTATGATAAAACTTCTAAAAGGCTTCTTTTTAAGAAGGAACCTAGCCAGAATTTTTGGGATCCCATAGACCCACCTGGAGCGGATCCTGGCGACTTTGCTGAATTACTTGGGGATGTTCCAGCTATGACTGGAGAAGCTCTGGGTTTAGTGTTGATGAATAGATTTAAGAATGGGCGTAAAATTTGGGACGCTATAAAGACGGCCACTGGTGTTGGTGGTGGAGCCGCTATTGGAGAAGGAGTTAGGACAGGAGTCGCAGAGCTTACCGGCGCTCAAGAGCAATTAACAGAAGAAGAAAAATATTGGAAGCTCTTTAAAGAAAGTGGAAAAGCTGCTCTCTTCGCAGTAGGCGGTTCTGGTCTCGCTCGCACTGGCATGGAAGTCTATAAATTCGCCAAGGGTATTCCTCCAATTAGATGGCTTCCTAAAGTTAAGGGTAAAAACCTTCCGTCAGAGTTTAAGCGTAGAGGCTTGGATGTTCCTGAGTATATTCCTCCCGTTATCGATAAAATAAATAGATACTTAGACCCAACAGGGAACACTAAGAGATTTAATCCTGACACCGCAGTTACGTTGAATGATCCAGCGTTTATGTCTGTTGTAGATGATCTTGCTAAGTCTGGTCCAGAAGGATGGAAAATAGTTCAAGATCTTTATGCAGAAAATCTTAATGCTTTGTTAGATGCGTTCGATGCTGCTGGTCCTATGGTAGCGGGTACAGCTACTGCCCACGGCGCGGGGGTGAGTGGTGCAAGGGCGCTCGAGGGCCAGATGGGGCGGGCTGAGCGGGCTATGGAAGGCCGTGTGGGCGAGGCCGAAGAAGGCGCAGCCGATGCCATGACTGAACTACACGCAAAGGTCGGCGATCCGGGGACTAGTATTGATGTAGGGGCTGCTCTTAGGTCACCATTTGAGACTAAGCGGGTTGAACTACAGGACTGGGCAGAACAGCAATACTCCTCGTTATCGAAGGAAGTTGGTGATGCTCGCTTTCATCCCACAAGTCTAGCAGATGAAGCTAATGTCCAAAAATCTCTATTTGATGAAGATTTAATAGATAAAACTACTGCAGAAAATAGAAGTGTTGTAGAAAAATTACTGAAAACTCTGAATACTGTTAGAACAACCCCAACTGGTGGACTTTATCAGGATGTTTCTACAATTAGTTATCGTCAATTAAGTAGAGCCATATCCCATTTAAAGACACTTGAAAGAAACTTTGACCGTGGGATGAGTATTGGTCTTGGGCCGGGGGTTGAAAAGAAAGCCTTAACCGATCTTCGTATGGCAGCGATGGCTGATCGAACTCGCAGGTTAGAACTTATGCCTGATGATGTAGCGCATCGCCACATAGCTTTAGATGAAGCCTATGCCGCCAAGAAAAAAGAATTAACGACTGGTGTGGTACAGAAACTCTTGGCGTGGAAAAAGGGTTCACAAGAAGTACAAGACACTAGTGTGTTTCGAAACATATTTGGTAAGGATGCCACACACTATCAAGCATCTGCAGATATTTCAACCGTACTAAAAGAAGGCAGGAATATTGAAGCCTTTAACGATGTTAAGGGATCAATCTATGCTCAATTCGTAAAGGAAAATACGGATAAGGCTACTGGTCGTATCAATACAACTTCAGCTAAAAACTGGCTTGAAGATCGCGCCCAGAGTTTGAGTAACTATATGTCGCCCACAGAAATTGCTGTGATGTCTAATGCAAGCGTGAAATCCGGTCTTATTAAGAAAATGCAGATTAGAGAAAAGAAGTTCAATAAAGCTATGAAAGATAGCAATATTGGTAGTTATTCTAACATTGATTCTAGTGGGTTATTTGACAATATTTGGAAAACTGCATCTACTTTTGAAAAAGCCCAAAAGGTCTTTGCTAGGCAGTTCCCACATGAATGGGAAATGATGAGGGGCGCGGCTGTCAGCCGATTTAAAGGGGATATTACATCAAGAGATTCGGTTGTTGGTGCGGATATTATAGACTTTAAGAAATTGAACAATTATCTTAATAACTCAGATAACCTCGCAAAACTAGAACTTCTTGGCGGGAAGCAGTATGTAACTGATCTGATAATGATTAGAGACGGCGCTGAAATTTTAGCTCGTAACCCCGGTAGAGTTGGACACGACCCTGAATCAGCTTTGGCTGCAATGGCCCGTGCAGCATTTCCTCCCCTGTCCCATGGACCGTTCATGTTTAAGAAGTTGAAACAGGCGGTAACAATCACCCAACGTAAGAATTTAATGAATGTGATACTTGACCCAGATCTTCTTCATGCGGCGGCTAAGTCTACCTCAAATACAGCCGCCCAACGTACTCGTCAAAGTGTATTCGGTGGAGCGGCTGCTCTCTGGGCAAAATCAAGTGATTCTAGCGAGGCTTTTGACCCAAAGAACAGGATGATTCGAGATATACAGGCTATTGTTGAAAAGAATCCGAAGTTAAGGGCCAAAATCGACCCAATAATTAGAGATTCAACTGGTAGACCGTGAGAAAGTATTACCAAGGTATACCTCTAAAGTACTGTGTATAATGCATTTCAATACCTTCTTCTATAATTAAAACAAGCACTTATGACAGTTGAGTATTACGGTATTGGTAAAACGGGGGGTTAGCGCTCAAAAAATCGATCCTAGCCAAAAGCGGCAAAATGGCTGTTTTTCAATACCGAGCGTCATAAGCTATTGTAACTAAACAAAGAAAAGGTATTGCCAGGGTATGTTTCGGTAATACTCTTCAATACTCACAATCGTAGTGAGCTGAACCAAAGGGGTTTTTACTTAGATCAGGTATTACGGAGGTATATACAGGTAATACATCACCCGCGCGAGCTAACTATCTCCTTTTAATCTTACTACCCTATGTGCTATTATAGTTTCAGAAAGCAAGAAAGTAGCAAATGATACATTACCCGTTCAAGACAAAGCCGTATGATCATCAGATCACTGCCCTTGAGAAAGGGTGGGAAGAGTTAGAGTACGGATACTTCATGGAGATGGGTACCGGCAAGACCAAGGTTATTATAGACACTGCCGCCATGCTGTTCGACGCCGGCAAGATAGAAGGTCTACTAATCGTGGCTCCAAAAGGAGTTTACCGGAACTGGTCGACACTTGAAATACCCGCGCACATGCCGGAGCACATTCCCTTGAGAATTGGAGTGTGGTCATCTAAGCTGGGTAAAGAAGTTAGGGACTCCATCAACCACCTGTTCCAACCAAACGATGATCTTAATGTACTTGTTATCAACATAGATGCTTTGATTACAGCCAAAGGAAAGCTCGTAATCGAGAAGTTCTTGAATACACGTTTGGTGATGATGGTTATCGATGAATCAACGACAATTAAGTCGCCCAAGGCCAAGAGGACAAAAGCGGCCATTATGATGGGAACCCGCGCCCGCTATCGCAGGATACTTACCGGATCCCCTGTAACCAAATCCCCACTGGATATATTTAGCCAGTGCGACTTCCTTAATCCCCACCTGTTGGGGTACTCAAATTATTGGTCGTTTAGAAATAGGTATGCCGTTACTGAGCCAAGCTTCTTTGGTGGTCGTCGAGTAGAACAAGTGGTTGGGTTCCAAAATACTGAGGAACTCCACAACATAATAAAGGAGTTTTCCTACAGGGTTACTAAGGATGAATGCTTGGACCTGCCACCTAAGATATACACAAAGCGTGAGTTTGATATGTCTAGTGAGCAGAAAAAGGCATACGACTCTATGAGAAAAAACGCCATAGCATTCTTAGAAGAAACAGAGGCTACAACCACTTCCGTTATCACCCAGCTTATCAGACTACACCAGATATCTTGTGGCTACCTACCAATGGATGATGAAACTATTGTGGAGTTTGAAAATACCCGGTATTCGGAACTTCTAGAAGTTCTTGACGAAGCTCAGGGAAAGGTGATTATTTGGGCCAATTATCGACATAATATATTTATGCTTGAAAGGCTGCTAAAAGAGAAGTATGGTAAGGACAGCCTAGTCACCTACTTTGGAGATACAAAAGATGATGACAGGCAGACAAATGTTCAGCTTTTCCAGGATGCTGCCTCCCCGGTTAAGTTTTTTCTAGGTAACACCCAAACTGGTGGCTATGGGATCACGCTTACTGCGGCGAGCACTGTTGTTTATTACTCTAATAACTATGACCTAGAAAAACGAATGCAGTCGGAAGACAGGGCGCACCGTATTGGCCAGCATCACCCCGTTATTTACATTGATCTTGTGTGCCGAGACACGGTTGATGAGAAAATAATTAAGGCGCTGCGGAATAAGATAACTCTTGCTCGCGCTGTAACAGGAGACGGTTGGAGAGAATGGATATGATAGATATTATGCGGAATAACCCAGTGGCTTTAATGATTTCTATTGTGTTCGTTTTTGCAATATACCTAGCGGGCCTAAAAGTATTCAGAATTTCCTGTGTTGATCCTATTATGGTCAATACTGTGTTAAGTGGCTTAGAACATAGAGTAAAAGAAGCGGAAAGCAACTCCAATCAAATGATGAACCTTTACTTCAAATTCGCCCTGCCGTAATCCCGTTTACATAGCCGCCGCAGTTTTTTATAATATATGTAGAAAGGCATAAAATGAGTTCAGTTTTTATCACACAGGAAGTCGAAGGGAGGAACTTTTTTCCGGCTAGACGGTACGGGACACTGGTTCCTTTGCTTCCTTCAAATGCTCAAGTTGTTTTTTCATCTGAGCCTGCTACTAGAAAAATAAAAAGAGCTTTGTCAAAGTTTTCAGACAAGGATTTTTTGCTTTTATCGGGCGACCCTATCATCATGGGGCTTAGTATGATGGTTGCCTCTGAGATGAACAGGGGTTACATAAAGCTTCTAAAGTGGGATAAGCATGAAAAGGACTACTACGAAGTTGTGGTAGACTTTTTTAACAAGAAAGGAGAAAGCAATGGTTGACGTATTTGCTGAAATGGCACAAGATGCCATGAAGTCGCCAGAAGTTCCAACAGATAAGAAACTAGAAGGGTTGGCGGCAATCGTCAACAAACAGTTGGACTTAGAGCAAAAAGTAAAAGATTTTGAAGACCTACTAAAGCAATACAAAAAGGACTTACTCATTATCCAAACTCGTGAACTTCCAAACGCTATGCAGGAAATCGGCTTCACCGAGTTGAAAATGGCGGACGGTTCCCAGATAACGGTTAAGCCGTTTGTCAGCGCTAGTATTCCAAAAGATAAGAAGCCTGAAGCATACAATTGGCTCCATCAAAATGGACACGGCGATTTAATTAAGCACCTAATCTCAGTTAACACTGGGCGTGATCAAAAGCAAGCCGAGCAAGTTCGCGAGGCATTGTCTAAAATCAACATGGTGCCTTTGGAAGTTGAGAAAGTGGAACCACAGACCCTTAAGGTTTTTATCCGGGGTCAGGTCGAAGCGGGACAGCCCATACCGCTAGAGCTCTTCGGAGCATATCTTGGGCAGAAAGCGACCATTAAGAAAGGATAAACTATGGCTAGAAGTAAAGAAGTAACTAAGAAAGAAAATGGGTTGCCAGTCGCACTAGAACAAGAGATGGCTGGTGATGCAGGTGATGGAGCGCAAGGAATCACAACGGCAGACATGGCAATACCGTTTCTGCGTATCCTGCAGAAAATGTCACCGCAAGTAAGCAAGCGGGATGGAGCCTATATAGATGGTGCCGAAGAAGGCATGATTATCAACACAGTTACGAGCGAACTATCCAATGAACTTAGGGTTATACCGTGTGAATTTAACTTTAAGATTATTGAGTGGAAGCTCCGTGACGATGGCGGCGGGTTTGTAGCTTCTTTTTCTAGGGGCGAACAGCTACCCAACACTACCCCAGATGATAGGGGTCGTGCCATTACCGACGCTGGCACTCAGCTTTCGGATACGGCTGAGCATTATGTTCTTGTGCTTTTTCCAGATGGGCATACTGAACAAGCCCTCATTACTATGAGTGGCACTCAGCTTAAGCATAGTCGGAAGTGGAATAGCCTTGTTCAGCAACAGATGGTCCAAACTCCGGAAGGGCAAAAGATCGCCCCAACCTACAGCCGAATCTACACCCTAACCACGGCTGGGGAATCTAATGATAAAGGGGATTGGAGTGGTTGGAATATTAAGCTTGAAGGTATGGTAGAGGACATTGATCTTTACCGTTCCGCTAAGTCTTTTTCCCAATCTGTCTCGCAGGGTACTGTCAAGGTTAAACACACTAATCCGAACGAAGAAGCCGACGTACCATTCTAGCCATAGCTCATTAACACCCACCCGTCGAAAGGCGGGTGGGACTTACTCGGGGGGGCTATGCCCACAACAGCAGAAAGATTCATGCGGTTATTTGCCGGGATGGAAGAAGCCCACGGCGAATACACACTGCCAGATAATGACACGGGAGAAGATGGTAAAAAGAAAAAGGGCCAAGCCCGCACGATAAGAAAACCCCCTACAGACGAATTGTGGGAGTTCCATCTAGAGGGAAAGAAGACACTAGGTATTATCCCAATACGCGCAGACAACACTTGTCTGTGGGGGGCCATAGATATAGATGACTATACACTGAACTTAATTAACTTCTCCAAAAAGGTCTATAAACTCAACCTCCCCCTGGTCCCCTGCCGATCCAAGTCAGGTGGGTGTCATTTGATTTTATTTCTTAAAGAAGCAGTAGAAGCAAAACAAATGCAGTTGAAGCTGGCCGAGATTGCCGGGGGATTGGGTTTCGGTCAGTCGGAAATATTTCCCAAGCAGTCTAAGGTTCTTGTGGATAAAGGAGATCTTGGGAACTGGTTGAATATGCCCTATTTCGGGCGAGACGCCACCACGAGATATGCCCTTGATGAAAAGGGAGAGGCTATCAGCACATTAGACTTCTTACAGTTGGCTGAAGATTCACGGCTAACTATAGATCAATTTGATGAGCTAGAAGTTGTAAAGGCTGATGGTGAAATAAAGAATGGTCCTCCTTGCTTACAGGCTTTGATTGATCAAGGGTTCCCAGAAGGAACAAGGAATAACGGACTATTTGCCTTAGGAATCTACTGTAAGAAAGCCTTCCCTGATAAGTGGGAAACAGAGCTAGATAAATTAAATGAAAAGTATATGGACCCACCGCTGGAATCCAAAGAAGTCCAAACTATAGTGAAGCAGCTTTCAAGAAAAGAATATAACTACAAGTGTTCAGATCAACCGCTAGTGTCGTTTTGTAATGCGATGATATGCCGTACTCGCCCATTTGGGATTGGCGGAGGGGCAATACCCATCATGCAAGGGTTGTCTAAAATACCTACAGATCAGCCAGTTTGGTTTCTTGATGTGAATGGTACAAGGCTTGAACTGTCAACAGAAGACCTACAAATTCAAACACGATTTCAAAAGGCTTGCATGAATGCTGTTAACTATATGCCTCCCCAAATTGCGGCAAAGCAATGGCAGAGTATTATACAGAACCTGTTGGATAATTGCGAAACATTAGACAAGCCCGTTGGGGCCGGTATTGAAGATCAGTTTAATGAATTAGTTAGTGGATTTTGTGCCGATAGTAGGTTGCGTGCAAATGGTAAGGAAGAGCTTTTACTCGGCCGTCCTTGGCTTGGGGTAGATCCTAGTGATGAAGAAACTCCTAGGGTATTTTTTAGATTAAGAGACTTAGATGAATTTTTAGTAAGAAATAATTTTCGCTTTTACACAAGATCCCAGATCATATCAAAGCTGTCCGGTAAAGGTCTTGGGGCTAAGTCATACTTTTTTAGAGTCAAAGGCACGGGTGTTAATGTATGGCACATTGATGAGCCAGAGGAAATAGACAGCCCCTTTGAAATACCAGATATGGGTGGAGATGTTATTTAGGCCCGAAATAATAATTGGTCCCCCTGGGACTGGGAAGACAAGAACCTTATTGGGAGAAGTTGATGAAGCCTTGCAAAATGACGTCCATCCCAACCGTATCGGGTTCTTGGCCTTTACAAAGAAAGCTGCCGAAGAAGCTATTGAAAGAGCTAAGGCCCAATTCAACTTCTCTGCTAGTGAAATGCCCTATTTTCGAACACTGCACAGCTTTGCATTTCGATCTTTAGGATTAAAAAAGTCTAGGGTACTTGGGAATAAGGACTTACGGGAATTTGGAGATATACTAGGATTGCGCCTTACAGGGTTGGTGAATGCAAAGGAGGGAAGTGTTTACGGCTACACCAAAGGCGACAGAGCCCTGTTTATCTCTTCTCTCAGTCGTCTTCGTCGAGTTAGTATTGAAAATCAATGGCGCATCATGGGAGATTACATTGGGTGGCGTGAAGTTGAGCGAGTTCATAAGGGGCTTATCAAATATAAGCAATCTAGAGGATTATTTGACTTTACAGATATGCTGGAGACATTCATAGAAAGAGGAGCGGCCCCCGAGTTGGATCTACTGCTAGTAGACGAAGCGCAAGATCTCTCGCAACTGCAATGGCAGATGGTTGCCAAGTTAGCGGGGAGCTCTAAAAGGGTGGTTGTTGCTGGAGATGATGACCAAGCTATATTCCAGTGGGCTGGGGCTGATTTAAAGTATTTTATAGGAATGAAGGGGGACGTGCGGGTTTTAGAAAAGTCTTATCGCACACCCCAGATCATACAGAACTCCGCCCTATCATTGATAACTAGGGTATCATCACGTAGAGAAAAACAGTGGGCTTCAAGAGAAGGTGAAGGCACTATTTCATACCATACAGCCATCGATAATATTGATATGTCTAAAGGAACTTGGCTGGTACTGGCGCGGAACAACTATCTTCTAGAGGAAACAGAACTGCTATGCCGAAGACAGGGCCTGATCTACGAACGCCATGGGAAACGGTCTGTTAGTACAACTTCTTTGGAAACAATAAGGGCGTGGGAAAATTTAAGAACAGGAGCCACGGCAAACTACAGGGAAGCTCAAAGCATTCTTCTAATGATCACTGGGAAGAAAGTTACCCTACCAAGACACACAAGCTACACTTTAAAAGAATTACAGACTACCTATGGGATTCCTAATGAAGGTATTTGGCATGAAGTGTTTCAAAAAATGTCCTTATATGAGCGAGCGTATTTGATAGCAGCAAGGAAGCGCGGGGAGAAGCCTTCAACATCTCCCCGGATACGCCTTTCAACTATACACTCAGCAAAAGGCGGCGAAGCCGATAATGTAATCCTATATAGTGACATGGCCCATAGAACATTTAAGGATATGCAATTGATGCCAGATAATGAAAAGCGAGTATTTTATGTAGGGATGACGAGGGCTAAGGCGAACTTATTTATTATTGTTCCACGGACAAAATACTTCTTTTCAGACTTATAGGAAATGTTATAATAGTTTCAGAATTTAGGAAGTAATATGAGATTAATCTGCTAGTTCAGTTTAGGAGATTCCCCGTCTTATTCAAAGATGGTGGAAGGAGGGGCAATAGCCCAAGGTGCAACTAAAGGAGAAGAGGACTATGCTGACCGATAAAGTAGGAGTTAAGGCAGAGCGGAAACCAGCCGAAAAGGTAGACCCCGCTGCGATTATCAACATCAACGACAAGTACGACGGTACGATGCGTCGGGCAGGCACGAAGGTCGCGTCCTTGTACGACCAATACAAGAACGGCGATACCGTGGCTCAATGGCTGGCCAAGGTCAAGTCTCTTGGCGGAGGGTTGGGTAATCTCCGGAAGGATGTTAAGCTCGGAAGGATCATCCTGAAGAAGGCTGGTTAAGTTTAATAGTGTGGGGGATCCCCCCGGTCCCCCACACTCTTTATAGAAAGTAGTGATATCGTGGGGGTTGTATGAATTAGGTGGGGCCGATAAGGAATTCGGCCCCACTGCTTCATAAGGAGTAGAAATGAGAACTAAAGAATTTTACAGCTTTATGGTCAAGCGTGAAAACATCCGTCTTCGCAAGGAAGCTAAGGAACCCTGGCCATGGACCGAGGATAAAATACTCCAAACATATAAATTCACCAACGTGAAGCGAGAGCATGACCGCACCACCAAGTGGATGCGTAACCATTGGACCAGACCCAATGAACTGATGCCGTTGAATATGCAGCTTTTCAATTGCGCTCTATTCCGATACTTTGGAACCATTGAATTTGCCAAGGATATTGGCTGGCAGAAACAGTGGGGTGGGGCTAATCAAGCCTTTGTTAAAGGAAAAGCTAAACGAAGATTAGCATGTAAGGAAAAAGTCTTTACAGGGGCATATGTGATTACCAACCAGGGAATCTCTGAACCGAAGCAAGAAGTAGTTGTTGACAGGTTCCTGACACCTTTTTACAAGGCTTGCCCGAAGCTTACCATGATTGCCAGAAAAACTTCGCGGTGGCAGGCGGTAGCCGAAGAGATGATGAAACTTCAGGGATTTGGCGGTTCAGGATTTATGACAAAGGAAATACTACAAGACGCTTTGCGTACACCAGTTTTCCAAACCTGTATTGATCGGAATACTTGGTGCCCTATTGGTCCTGGTGCCAGACGTGGATTAGCCAGGGTATACGACCTTCCTGTTAAAACTAGATTTTCTGATACTGACGGCCTTAGTAATATGCTGGAGCTGTTTGATGAACGAGGAGATTATTGGCCAAAGGATATGGTAAAATTAGAACTCCACGATATACAGTTCCAGCTCTGTGAGTTTGATAAGTATGAACGGGTAAAGCTTGGTGAAGGTCGTCCACGATCAAGGTATAAGAACAAAGGGAAGGAAAAGGTATGAAAATATTAACTGTATTTCACGACCTTAACGACCTTGGCGGTATAATCAATAATCAAGAACACCTTCACCTGGGGTTTCTTGAACTAGGGCATGATTCCGACGTTTGCAAGCTGGTGTGGAAAGATGAAGTTCGCAACCGAACAACCAGCGGCAAAACGGGGTTGGTCATGGGTAGTCAAGGTATGAGGCTAGACCAACGTGGCGGTTGGGTCTGGCCTACGAAGCGTATCATACCCTACAAGGGAAAACGCAATATGGATAAGTGGAAGGCTTTTGCTTCCACATTTGACTTAATCATATGGCAGATCCCTGTGCCATCCAAGAATAAGAATAACCTGGGGAATCATGAATGGCCGGAACTCTACAACGTGCCGGTAAAGCAGATCGCCTATATCCACGATGGGCATTTCCCAAAACGGTATCCCTGGCTCTACGCTATTCGTCACCACCTTTGCGGTGTCGCTGCCACCCACCCATGCGGGTATCATAGTCTAATTCATATGGATCTTCCTCGCGCCCTAGCCTTTACTGCTCAGGCTGATCAAGGCTACCGGGATGCTGGGGAAAGCTGGAAGGATCGTTTGCCGGGGTGGTTTTCGCTACAGACATTTAAGGGTTGGAAGCGGGTGGATGAACTTGTACGCGCCGTACCTTATATGAAAAATTGCGACCCGATGCGGTTGGCTGGCGGAGGTATCCAATGGTATTACATGACTTCCAAGGATAAGTGTAAGGACGACTACCTTTGCAGTATAAAGAAGGATCCAGACCTAGAACCTGGGCTGGTTGGAGAACGGATATGGAATAGAGCAATTGGCAATGGGCTTGACTACATGGGGTACATTCAAAACGATATGCGTGAAGCAGCTTTGTCTGAGGTTCGTTTTCTCATTGATCCTAGCTGGTCTCATAACTTTGCTCGTTATGGTGATCACCCCAACCGAACTTCTATTGATGCTGTTATCAACGGCGTCGTACCTATTGCAAGGAATCACGGAATCGCTGGGGCAGACGATGGCATTGGAGAATTCTTTAAAAATCAGGTAAACTATGTCATGGTGCCGTGGGACGCTACTCCAAAACAGTTTGCTGAGATAGTAGACGACACAATGGATATGCCGAAGGCTGTGTGGGAGGATATGCTTGAAGAAGGGCGCAAGGTGGCACGTCTTTGGGGCCAAATTCCCGTAGCGCAAACATTTATCGACTTGTATAATGGGGTACCCGCTGGCGTTTATAAGAAAGTAGAAGATGTGGGGACATTTAACGAGGAAGTGTTCAATAAAGGTGGTGAGGTATTTGACACCTTCTTTTGTGGTGAGAAATAATGCAAACATTCAACGTTCGGAATGTAAATGAAGCCTACGCTGTAGGTATCAATGCCTTGTTGGCCACGGGGGTGCCGGGGGCTAGTCGGGTGAGCGCTGTACGGGCCTTCGACGGGCCAGTTACTACGTCCTACCGCCAGCCCTGCGAGCGCGTTTTGTTTAACGAGCAACGTGACGCTAACCCGTTCTTTCATTTCATGGAAGGGCTATGGATGTTAGCTGGTAGGGAAGATGTTGAATGGATTAGCCAGTTCAATAGCCAAATTCAAAATTATAGCGACAATGGTAAGACCTTCCACGGAGCTTACGGTTATCGCTGGCGGTATCACTTTGGCCTAGACCAACTGCAAGAGCTTATTGCCCATCTTCATGCAGAACCAAACAGCCGCCGTGCCGTTCTATCAATGTGGAACCCAAGCGCTGACCTAACCGTTGATAAGTTGGACGGGCACAACGGTGGACTAGACATCCCCTGTAACACCACCATCGCTTTTCGTATCCGTCAGGATGGGAAGCTGCACATGACAGTATTCTGCCGCAGTAATGATATGATCTGGGGGGCCTATGGCGCGAACGCGGTTCATATGTCTATGCTCCTGGAATATATGGCAGCTTTCCTTGAAGTAGAGGTTGGGGAATATCACCAAATTAGTAATGACATGCATGCCTACCAAGATATTCTTGATAAAGTAGGAAAGCCTGATCCTCACCCTATATGCCCTTATGAAATGGGTCATGTTCGCACGTTCCCATTGGTTGACGACCCCGGTTCATGGAACATGGATCTTGCGAACTTTATGATGGACCCTGAGCAAAATCAAATGTTCAGAAATATTGTGTTTTCTGAAGTTGCTCGCCCTATGTATTGGGCATGGAAGGAATATAAGAATAAAAACTACCTAAGAGCGTTAAGCGCAGTGGATCATATTCGCGCTGAAGACTGGCACAAGGCTTGTAAGCGGTGGATATCACGGAGGACTGTAAAACATGCGGAGAAAACGGCAGGGGGGAAACGTCCTGCGTCATCACACATCCAGGCCGATTCAGGAACAGACGGTATCGGACCATAGTTGGGGCGTTGCGGTTATTTGCCTTGAGCTGTGGCCAGAATGCTCAAAGAATCTAATTAAGGCCGCGCTATACCACGACATACATGAAGGGATACTAGGGGATGTCCCTGCACAAGTCAAGCGGAAATTTTATGATTTTTCTGAAGCAATAGATCGTGCTGAACAGGTTATAAATAAAGAACTAGGGACACATGTCTCGCTAGATATAGAAGAACAAGAAAGGCTTAAGATTGCGGATGTTATGGAACTGTTATGGTTTTCTGTAGAAGAAGTAGAACGTGGTAATAACAACTTTATATCAGTGTGTGGGAGATGTTTTAGCTTTTTGGATCAACTCCCACTCGATAATAAAGTCTCTGAAATGCGACAACAACTTGAAAAGAGGTACACGCTATGAACCACTTTACAAAGTTCCTAGATAAAGTAACCCAGGAAGATGCCTATTTTCTTAAGAAGGCGTTTGAAAGTTATGGGGATAGCTGGAAAAAGCGCGGCGGCGTTGGGGCATTTATGATGCTCGCTCGTAAGTGGGATCGCTTGGAACACTCCTTAGAGAAGAAGAACCAATACGACATCTTTGAGGCAATAGAAAAAGATCGTAGGCCAGAGGGTATAATTGATGATATACGAGACCTTCGCCGGTACCTTGTGCTTGTGGAAACCGAAATGTTGACTCGTGGACAGCTTCCAATGTCTGTGCGGGAGGATAGGTTTGAAGCCGCCACAAAAGAAGACTTAACGGGGCAGGATCACCCATTCGGGCACACCCCCGAAGATGACAGTTAAGCAGCTCATAGCTGCGATGGTTCAAGCTACAAATATCTATAAGCTTAACTATCGTGATCTTGGTGTACTAACCGGCTATTCCAAGGAGACAGTAAGGAAATGGACGAAGGGAAATGTTAGCCTTGTTCACTATGTGGACTGGGCTAACTCTCTTGGGTATGACGTAAAGATCGTCAGAAAGTCTGTGCGGTGAGTATACAACTCCCCCTGTTCAAGCCGGACACAGACTGGATAATGCCAGAAGTATTGCCAGACTTTGATAATGTGGATGCTATAGGCATTGACACTGAAACCAAGGACGAAGCACTGGAAAAATCTGGACCAGCGTGGCCGTGGAAAGCTGGTCATATTGCGGGTATATCTCTTGCCTTCCTAAAGGGAACAAAGATAGAAAGCCACTACCTACCAATTGGACATGAATTAGGGAACAACCTAGATCGCAAGTTAGTGATGAGATACATGAGGAAGCTGGCTAGGCACCAAGTTCCAAAGATATTCTTTAACAGTATGTATGATATGGGGTGGCTATCGCTTGATGATGTAGCTTTTGATGATGATATCTTTGATGGCCAGTTCGGTGCGGCTTTGTTAGATGAAAACCGCATGTCCTATTCCTTGGATAATGTATGCAAGGATTGGATTGGCGGAGGTAAAGATGAAATACTATTAAAGCAAGCTGCCGATGTTTACGGATTCAAGAAAAAATATAAGAGCAGCATGTGGAAGCTGCCGCCCGAATATGTTGGTCCCTACGCTGAAGCTGATGCGGTAAAGCACCTCACCCTTTGGCAGTATGAAAAGCCATTGCTTGAGTCTGAAGGGCTTACCGGCGTTATGAATCTGGAAATGTCCTTAGTCCCTCTACTATTAGAAATGCGAAAGCGTGGGGTGCGAGTTGACTATAATAAAGCTGACGTGGCCAGGGGGGCTATGGTTCGTCGTAAGAAGGAATTGATTGATGAGATATTTAGAAAGTTTGGCAGTAAGGTAGAAGTGTGGGTAGCTGACTCGATTGCAGAGGCTTTTCGGAAGCAGAATTTAACCTTCCCTCTAACGGGCAAAACACAGAAGCCTAGCTTTACGAAAGAGTTCTTGGAAGGCCATGAGCATGAGCTTCCAAGAATGATACGGGAAGCACGGCAAATGGATAAAGTTGTCAGCACCTTTTTTGATGGCATGGTGCTAGGTCAGTCTCATAACGGGCGGATACATACTGAGCTGCACCCGCTTAAGAGTGATGATGGGGGTACGGTTGGCGGTAGATTCAGTAGTACAAACCCTAATCTCCAACAGACCTATGCCAATCATCCAGAGTTTGGACCAATGGTCCGTGGAATGTTCCTACCAGAAGAAGGTGACTTGTGGGGTGCGCTAGACTACAGCTCGCAGGAGCCACGACTCACCATTCACTTTGCAAGCCTTACAAAGCAGAAAGGGGCAGCGGAGGCAGTTGCTAAGTACCACGATAACCCAAGAACCAGTTATCATCAAATGGTGGCTGACTTATGTAACATAGAATATCACCCTGCTAAACAAATCAACCTTGGTATAACCTATGGGATGGGAGGGGCGACCCTGTGTCGTAAATTAGAACTACCGACGGTTTGGAAAGTACGAGATAATGACAATAATGTGTGGGTAAATGAAGATACGGATAGAGGTGAACAGTTAATGATGCAGGGGGCCAGAGCGATTGAATTGGCTGGCCCTGAAGGACAAGAATTATTGACCAACTATCATAAGAATGTTCCGTTCGTTAAAGGGCTGATTGATCAATGTGCTAATAGAGCGCAAGACCTAGGTGTGATCAAAACCATCGCCGGTAGGATTTGCAGATTTGATCACTGGGAACCGATTGGTAAGTGGAAGCGAGCGATACAGGGCTACGATAAAGCGACTAAGGAGTGGGGCGAGAAAATACGACGCGCCTATACTCACAAAGCCTTGAACAGATTAATACAGGGAAGTGCTGCGGATATGACCAAGGTGGCGATGCTTAATATGTGGAAAGAAGGTATCGTACCCATGCTAACTATGCACGATGAGCTGGACCTTTCGGTTAACTCCGAAAAGCAATGGCGTATCGGCGAAGAAATTATGATAGAGGCCATTAAGATTGAAGTGCCGGTGGTGGTAGATTGTGAGTTCGGAGCAACATGGGGTGAGGCAAAACAAACATGGACCAACGCAACAAGCTGATAGAGGCAAAAGATAAGGCCACTGCGTCTGCTGGTATACTGCAGATAGCTTATGTGAGAAATGCTATCACCCCCATACAACTTGACGACTGTATTATCAAATTGGAAGAAGCAGCTACCCTACTGGAGGAATTTCGTAGTGTCACACTTAATGATCGACATAGAAACCCTGGGTACTAAAAGTGATTGCGTTGTAGTGAGCGTTGGCGCAGTACCTTTCAATCCCAGCGCCGGAACAGTGCAAACAGACTTTGGTAAGCATTGGGTGCTCCCTATCCAAAGTCAATTAGACCACGGTAGAACTATTGATCAATTAACTCTACGATGGTGGTTTGAACAGAGTAGAGAGGCCCAGAAAGGGTGGGAAAAACCAAACGTAGCCCGACCTATGGACTTTTGGACTGATATAAAGCACATGACCTATACATTCGTGTGGAGCCACGGGGCAGGGTTCGACATAGCGATACTCGAAAGTCTATTCAAGACGTACGAACTAGCTCCCCCCTGGCAATTCTGGAATATCCGCGATACCAGAACCCTATTTCACTTAAATGATTCCTATAAGGTACCAAGGGACACAGGGGTTTATCATAATGCGCTTGACGATGCAATTAATCAAGCGAAAGCTGTTTGTCATTGCTGGAAGACGCTTAAGCCATGAATATCTGGATACACTATAACTACAATTCTAAATATTGAATCCCCGCTTGGTATCTCGCAAGGCGAGAAAATGGTGGCGTCAGGTGCATACATGCAAAAAAGGTATCCTCAGAACTCAAGCGGGAGTCATGGTGATGTGGGTAAGGGTATCAACCACCAAATTAACTAAGGAGCAACTGTAAAGATGATTAATATAGCAAAGCTGTTTGTCGTCATTCATGAAAATGGCAGTATCGTTGGAATGCCAAAGAATCAAGAAGGTGTGGATGATGTGCTGAAAACATATCGGAAACTATGGCCAGAGGAAAAGGGCCTTAGCTCATACCCTGCCACCATCACATGGGAAACCAACGATGAGGCTGCGTGAGAAATTAGCCAATGCTCTCGTGGAAAACTCTGTGAACAATGGCTGGGAATCAGCACGATATATCATTCCTTGGGATGAGCTAACCAAAGATCAGAAAGATGCAGCCTTTTTTCAAGCTTTTCTACAAGCCGATGTGGTGATTAAAGTAATCAGAGAGCACTTAGTCTCGATTAAAGTAATCAGGGAGCGCTTAGATGAATAAGAATGAGATTCTTGTGGTGTCCGGGTTTGGTAGGTGTGGCACGAGTCTTGTTATGCAAATGCTCTATGATGGTGGGATGCCGGTGTACTATGACAAGGTCGGTAGTTTCGAAACCGACAAGTCTACTCAACTTCCGCGCAATGATAAGTGGCTGGAAGACTGTAAGGGCAAGGCTGTAAAGATATTAGATCTTCATAGGTTTGTCCCTACACCACGGTTTGATTATCGCTTTATATGGCTCAGTAGGCGACCAAGGGATCAAGCGGCTTCTACCGTAAAGTTCTGGAAGGCGACGGGAAATAGGTTTAATAAAAAGGATCATGAATTAAAGACTCACTTGAGAGTGTCCTACACCAGAGACATAGCCACATGCCTAGATGTGATACGGGGGCTTGCAAATAAAAGATTGCCGTTGATGATGCAGTTTGAAGATATCATAGCTAATCCATTAAGTTCTGCGGGTAAGCTGTCTAACTTTATTGAAAATACTCTAGATATAGATAAGATGGCGAAAGCTGTGTTACCCCGTAAGCCAGAATGCCTTGACTATATGATGGAAGATCAGATAATGGAGAAGTACAAGGAATGAGCTGGTTTGGGACGATATGTGCCGCTATAGGGGCTTCAATCGTGGCCTCTAACACTGGTATCACATGGTACGGATACTTTTTCTTTATTGCTTCATGTTTAGCTTGGGGATATGTGGCTATAAAGAGAAAAGACTATAGTCTACTATCACTGAATATTATCTTTTTAGTTATCAACTGTGTTGGGCTTATTAGATATGGATAAAAAGGAAAGCAACTTCTGGAACTTGCTAAAGGCTCACTTGCCAAAGACTATAGATACCCAGAGAATAGAGACTGGCAGTACAGGACGGGGCATACCTGACGTCAATATGTGTAAGCTCGGTAAAGAAATATGGGTTGAGCTTAAGGTAGTGAAGGGAAGGAAGGTGCAGCTATCTCCTGAGCAAACGGCTTGGCACTTTCGTCGTACTCGTGCGGGGGGAACTACTTGGATATTAGCCAGGGATAAGGTAGATGGAGTGAGGAAAGGGAAGTACGATAAGATTTATGCGTGGTCAGGGAAGTATAGTGTGGATGTCTCTGGCAATGGTATTGATTCCGAAAACGCTATAGTCTGGGAACGGCCTTTTGATTGGGATGAAATCTGGCAGTTGCTATTCTCTTAATTGGAGCAAGCTGGCTATCTTATCCATAGACTGCCATAGGCCACTAGACGGCAGTTTATGGCTAATGTTGAAAAAACTGGCTACGCAGGCTGCCGCTCAGACGGTCACTTGAGCACCCCCCTGGTAGGGTAGGTACCAAAACCATGTCATTTTTGTGTACGGGCCACCTTGGGCCAGCAAACGCTCATATGACTAATTTGGGACTAAAAAGGGGCTTGTTTACAGGGGTTTGTAGCTCATATGATTCGATTGGGCAAAAAAAGTCGGCCTAAGCCGACTTCACCGCATGTAGTATCTGTTCAAATAGGTGGGTATCTACCGTGATAACGGTGGTACCTTCTGGTTTAGATATAGCATGACCCTCTAACAAAGATACTAAGGCTTTGTTGGATGAAACCAACGTGTGATAGTGCTGTTCACCAGCGGTTATCTT
>TARA_R110000824_G_scaffold131527_3_pt1 | contig 21305 bp, 21 predicted proteins | sample TARA_R110000824 | Tara Oceans TARA_R110000824 (sample SAMEA4397747) | marine metagenome | biome: Polar Biome; feature: [MES] marine water layer (ENVO:01000295) within the mesopelagic zone...; material: water (ENVO:00002006), including particulate matter (ENVO:01000060) such...
ACGGTTAATACCACTCGAGAATACCTGCTGTGATGAAATTCTGATCATGTCACATCACCTCATCTGTTACCGAAAAGTCTGCAACAGCGTATTAAACAAATCCTGGGCCACCGAAATAACTTGTGCCGAGGCGTTATAGGCGGCCTGGTACTGAATCAGCCTGCCGGCTTCCTCATCAAGGTTTACACCGGAAACCGATTCCCGTTGGCCAGTTGATTGCTCCAGCAGAGTTTTACCCGCCTCCAGATCGAACTGGCTTTGACGGGTTTTTACGCCGATGTCTTCCACCAGTCCGGCATAGCCTTCGGTGAAGCTCTGGCTTTTGCCATTCAGCGTATTGGCGGTACCCAATGCAGCCAGCAGTTCGGCGTTGCGGTTATCTGAAACACCGTTGCTGTTGTAGGCAATCTCAAAGGTATCGCCGGTTGCCGGCTGCCCCGTCAACTTGAACTGAAAGCCCTGATAATCACCGCCCGCAGCGGGGTCGTTGCTGAACACTTCATTAATCTTTCCAGCCTCGTAGGGCTGGTTAGCCGTGCCTACCGTGGCGCTCGCCGGCGGTGGCCCGGTCACGGTAAAGGTCATGCCCGTTGGGCCGCCCGCCGCAAAAGAGATTGTCAAAGGCCCGTTAGCCAATTCACCTGCAGTCTGAAACCCCGGCAACAAAGAACCGGTAAACGGGCTGCGCACATTCAGCATGGTGCCCTGATCGATTTTGCCGGTGCCCACATTCTGATCACCAGTGGTGGCCCGTATCGGGCTGGCAAACGCCAGATCCTCTTCACGGTTAACCTGCAGGCCAATTGATTCTGCTGCGTTGCGGCTGGGCTGAATCAGATACTTGTCACCAGCATTGAAGGTTCCACCTTCTATCCGGATATTGAACCCGGGCATGGTGATTTCAGACTGAACCGGGTCCGGCAAGCGGCCCTGATTTACAATCTTTCCGGAGGCCTTGTCGATAAGCTCAAAATTGCGCCCATCTCCGCTAAACTGCAGCGTCCAGCTTCCGGCCGGTAATTTGGTGCTGTCGGTAATTTCGACCGCCAGCTGGCCGTCTCTTGGTAACTGATTGTTGGCATTCGCAACAACACGGCTTCTCTGAACCGCCAAGTCGTTAACGTCGTTAAAAAACAGCCCACCCAGATCGCCTTCAAGATCCATACCGATTTCGTGCTGGTCGTTCATGCTGGCCGCAACGCCTATGGCGATCCGCCCCAACTCATCAAACGCCGGCTTCAGCGCCTCATTATCAAAGCGCCTCAGCCCGCCAAGCTTTCCACCGCTGATCTGTTCGTCAATATTGAGCGTGCGCCCACCATTTGTGAGCGTAAATTCCAGCCGGGTGGGGTCTTCCGCGTTGTCCCGGGTGCCGAACTGCGCAGCATTATTTCCCACAACCAAAGACAGGCCGTTAGAAAGCGAAACGTTTACCTGGCTGCCTTCGGTTTCTGTTACCCGTATGTTGACCAGTTCGGCGAGCTGGCGCAGTTTTTCATCCCGCTGATCCAACAACTCGTTCGGCATTCTGCCCTGAGCCAGACCCGGGGATTCAGAGATGGCCAGGTTCAGATCCGCGATGCTTTTCAACAGTGTGTTGGCGTCTTTAACGCCCTGCTGCATTTGCGTCTTCACCGATTCACGCTGCTGAATAAACTCCTGGCTCAGCGCCTGAAACCGGTTGACCACCTGTTGTGCTTCGCTCAGCACCAACTGGCGCTGCGGCAAAGAGGCCGGATCCTCTGCGGCATTTTGCAGGCTCGCAAAAAAATTGTTTAACGCATTGTTCAAACCCGTGGATTCGCCACCCAGCAGGTTATCCAACCGGTTCAGTTCGGAGTTCAGGGTTTGCTGCTCGCCAGTCAGGGTGCTGTCCTCACGCACCTGCTGCACAAGGTACTCATTCGCCAACCTGCGGATGTCTACAACACTGACGCCTTTGCCAATCGTCCCGGCACCCGTGCGTTGGCCTTGCTGGGTCTCGAACACCACTTCCTGCCGGCTGTAACCTGGCGTATTCGCGTTGGTAATGTTGTTGGCTGTGGTATTCAGAGCACTCTGCTGGCTGAGGATACCGGTCAGACCAATTCCTATCAGTCCTGCCATAATGTTTACTCCCCGGCCCCATTATCCATTGAAAGTGTCATCAGCGAATCACGGTTCATAATCCGGTTGATCTTATCGCCATACTGGGGATCTGTGGCATAACCAGCTTCCTGCAGCTTTCTGGCGAAAACGTCTGGTTGATCAGCACTGGCGAGCACGTCCCGATACCGCGGGTTCGATTCCAGAAACGCCACATAGTCCCGAAAACTCGATTCATAATCCGGGTAGGCTCGAAAATCCGCACGCTCTTTCATCGGAACACCCTCACGGAATTCAGTCGTGGTGATGGTCACCGCGTCGCCTTGCCAGCGGCTGTCGGCCTTGATGCCGAAAAGGTTATAGCTAGGCTGGCTGCCATCGCCCTGGATCATGTGTCGACCCCAACCTGTTTCCAGGGCAGCTTGCGCAACCATCAGCTGGGGGCTAATCCCGGTGTCTGCGGAGATACTCTCGGCAACCGGCAGCAGCGTGCGTACAAAATGCTCAGGAGATTCGAACTGCTCCGGCAGCGCACTGGCTTCAACGGCAGGCGTTGAGCTTTCTGCGGCGGTGACCTCGCTAACGGCTTCAATCCGCTCCGGCAACCGGGGCGAAATCGGCGGTAAACTGCGATCATAATCTGCCAGAGCAGTTTTGTGAGACGCCAGCGGAGCGCCCTCTTTATTGGCTCCGGGAATATCCTTACCCAACTGCCGTACCAGAGCTTCAGCAAGCCCGGTCCCCTGCCCACCGGCCATGGTAAGACTCATCTGGCTGTCGAACATGTCGCGGTAGAATTCTGACTGGCTGCTGTTCAGGTAGTTGCCCTCAGCAAACACATCTCCGGCTTTGCGCATGGACTTCAGCATTTCAGACAGAAAGATGCTTTCAAACTGGCGTGCAACTTCTTCAAGCGCTGCCTGCTCATCTTCCCGGGCACCGTTTTTCAGTGCATTGAGCCCGCTGAAATCTGTGTATACCCTGGCTTGTTGAAGCTGATAGTCCTGCATCATGTCACCTAGATAACAATGAGCTCGGCGCGCAAGGCGCCAGCCTGTTTGAGGGCTTCCAGAACTGCCATGACATCCCCGGGGGCAGCGCCCACCTGATTCACGGCCTGAACAATCTCATTCAATGTAACCGCCGGTCCGAACTTGAACATGCGGGCGGGCTCTTCGGTAATAGCAATCTGGCTATCCTGCACAACCTCAGTGTTACCTAGGGCAAACGGATTTGGCTGCTGAACGTCCGGGTTCTCCTGAATGGTTACCGTAAGGTTGCCATGGGTAATAGCCGCTGGACTGACCTTAACGTTCTGCCCTATAACGATGGTACCGGTGCGGCTATTGATCACGACCTTCGCAGCGTCTTGAGCCGGGGCCACCTCCAGGTTTTCCAGAATGGAAAGAAAGCTCACCCGTTGGGAGGGATCACGCGGCGCCCGCACAGAAACCGACGTCGCATCGTGGGCATAGGCCATTTCCGGCCCCAGGTGCTCGTTGACTACCTCCACCACACGCCGCGCGGTTGTAAAATCCGGACGCATCAGGTGGAAGGTGATCGTGTCACCACGCGTAAAGGGTGAAACAATCTCGCGCTCAATGGTGGCGCCATTCGGGATACGGCCAACACTGGGAACGTTCACGGTGATACGTGAACCATCCAACCCCTCGGCACCGAACCCGCCTACTACAAGGCTGCCCTGCGCCATGGCATAAACGTTACCGTCAGCACCTTTGAGAGGTGCCATCAGCAGCGTGCCGCCTCGCAGGCTATCTGAGTTACCTATAGATGAGACCGTAATGTCTATTTCCTGGCCCGCCTTGGCAAACGGCGGCAGGGTGGCACTTACGGTTACCGCCGCCACGTTAGCGAGTTTCGGGTTCACGCCGTCTGGCAGTGTGATACCGAACTGGGTCATCATGTTTCGGAACGTCTGATTAGTGAACGGTGTCTTGTCGCCCGTACCATCCAGACCCACCACCAGGCCGTAGCCCACAAGCTGGTTATTACGCACACCTTTGATTCGCGCCAGATCCTTCAGGCGGTCTGCCATCACAGGCGCCGCCAGTACAGCAAGCATCAGCGAGAAAACAACGCACCGACGTATCATCATAAGGGCCACCACTCGCTGCTGAAGAAGCGGGCCAGCCAGCCCATCTGGTTTGCCTGGTCGAAATCACCTGTGCCACCGTAGGCAATGCGGGCGTCCGCAATGCGGCTGGAAGCCACCATGTTGCCTGGGTCAATATCCTGTGGCCGCACCAAACCGGTCAGCCGTACATACTCATCGCCGTTGGTCAACGAGATCCACTTCTCGCCACGAACTCTCAGCACACCGTTTGGCAGCACTTCTGTAACCGTGACGGTAATGCTGCCCGCCAGGCTATTGCTCTGATCTGCCTCTGCTTTGCCTTCAAAGTCTCTTTCATTCTTGATAGACGTTGCTATACCGAAATCATTCTTGCCCAGAATGTTGGGCTCCGGCAGTGAGATATCACTGTCCTTGCTGATCTTGGTTTCTGCATTCTTGCTGGCGCGTGTGGATTCCTTGAGCGTGACGGTGAGTACGTCACCCACGTTCAAAGCCACTGTGTCACCGTAAAAGTTGTAGTTCCGTGAGCTCTGATAGATAGCCCCGGATTCCGGATCACGCTGCATCATTGCCTGAGCACGCACGGGGGCGTACGCGGGGTCGTTCGGCTCGGCTCTTGGCCGGCTCATGGCCGTACATCCCTGCAACACGATCAGCAGCCAGACCAACAGAAAAGTTCCTGCCGGCCTGATTAACCAGGTTGATGTAGTCGGTTTCATGAGCTCACCCCTCACTGCTTGTCTCGCGCCCTTCATTTCATAATCCAGGCACCGAAAATCTGTATCTTTCCAATCATTAGCCAATGTTGTTGGTAATAAACTGGAGCATCTGATCCGTTGTGGAGACCACTTTGGAGTTCATCTCGTAAGCACGCTGGGTCGTAATCATGTTCACCAGCTCTTCAACAACTTGCACGTTGGATGACTCAACCATGCCCTGCTCCAGCGAACCCAGCCCGGCCAGCCCCGGCTCACCTTCAGTCGGATCACCACTGGCGTTGGTTTCCTTGAAGAGGTTGTTGCCAATGGCCTGCAGCCCCTGCGGGTTGATGAAATCCACCAGCGTAATCTGGCCCAGGTTAACCGGCGCCGCCTGGTCATCGGTTATCGCCGATACCGTTCCGTCTTTGCCGATCGTTACGTTTGTGGCGTTCTCAGGCACGTTGATGTTGGGCTGAAGTGCGGAGCCATCCGGTGTAACCACATCGCCGTCGGCATTGAGCTGGAACTGACCATCCCGCGTATAGGCTGTCTGGCCATCCGGAAGCTGGATCTGCAGAAAACCACGGCCATTAACGGCCAGATCGAGAGGCTGCTCGGTCACCTGAAGGTTGCCCTGGCTGAATTGCTTTGCGGTGCCGACCACTCGCACACCGGTGCCCAGCTGCAAACCCGAGGGCAGCTCAGAGTTCTGTGTGTTCAAACCACCAGGTTGCCGGTTGATCTGGTACAGCAGATCCTGAAATACCGCCCGGTCTCGCTTGAAGCCCGTGGTATTTACGTTGGCCAGATTGTTGGAGATGGTGGACATGTTGGTGTCCTGGGCGCTGAGCCCCGTCTTACTAACCCAAAGAGCCGGATGCATAATCATTACTCCTTGCCGGTGCCTGGCCTACGGCTAAAGTTTGCCGCTTCTGGCCAGACCGGCCTTGTTTTCAACAGTTATCAGAGGTTCTGCAACAGTCGTGCCGCTGCTTCGGAATTCTCGTTTGCGGTGCGCATTACCTTCACCTGCATCTCGTACTGGCGGGACAACTGAAGGTTGGAGATCATTTCTTCCACGGCATTTACATTGGAGCTTTCAAGGAAACCGGAGGCCACGCGCAAGGCAGCATCAGCGGGCTCTTCACCACCAATTTCCTGACCAGCTTTGCGGTGAATAAACCCGTCCAGACCTTTCTCAAGCGCCTCTTGCGGCGGATTGACCAGCTTCAGCCGATCTACCTCTACCAACTGATCCGGGGGACCGCCTACGGGGACGATAGAGACAGTGCCGTCTGCACCGACCTGAACATTATCAAAGGGGGGAAGCGCAACCGGGCCACCGTTGCCCAGCACCATCTCACCTGTGGCAAGACGCACCAGACCATTAACATCAATCTGGAGGCTGCCGGAGCGGGTAAAAACTTCCTCACCGAGATTGTTCTGAATGGCCAGCCAACCCTCGCCTTCTATGGCGACGTCCATTTTGCGACCGGTTTGCATCAGCGATCCGGCCGAGAGGTCGGTACCAGGGCGCTCAGTCATGGCATAGGCACGGGTAGGATGGTGTTCCCCGAATACAGGCATGCTTCGGGCCTGGGCAAAGTCTTTCTTGAAGCCTGTGGTGCTTACGTTAGCCAGGTTATTGGCATGGGCGCGCTGGGACAGCATATTCTGCGTGGCGCCAGACATACCAATGTAAAGTGCTTTGTCCATGGGAAAACTCCTGCCGGAATTTTGACTGTTTCCAGTGCTCTTTCAGACATTCTTGCAGGAGTCATGCCATATTCAGATCAAAGCCGGTTTAGCGGAGGTTGATGATGGTCTGTGTGACCGCATCGGCGGTTTCAATTGTTTTCGCGTTCGCCTGATAGTTGCGCTGGGCAATGATCAGGTTAACCAGTTCAGCGGAAAGATCCACGTTGGACTCCTCCACTGAGCTTGCCGTGATGCCACCCAGTGTTCCGGTATCCGGCTGGCCAATAATGGGCTGTCCGGATTCAAAGGTTTCAACCCAGCTGGTATCCCCTACCGGCGACAATCCGTTTGTGTTGTTAAACGCAGCCAGCGCAACTTGCCCCAAGGCTTTGGACTGACCGTTCGTATAGCGGGCAAACAGTATCCCCTCGCCCGAAACATCAAGGCCGGACAAGCGACCGGTGGTGTAGCCATTCTGGCGTTGATCATCAACACCAAACGCTGCGCCATACTGAGTAGTCTCTCCGAGGCTCAGCACAAAGGCTGATGTGGTCGGTGGCTCAGGAATGGGAGTAACCACCGTGGCGCCCGGTGCCGGAGGGCCGTCAGCTCCGTTAGGCTGGCCGTTATCATCCTTCGGTACCCAGTCGGTCACCAGAATTTCGCCGCTGGGGTTGCCGTCGATGGATTGCAGGGTTCCGTCCTGATCAAACCTTGCGGTAAACGGCGTGGTGTCGGTACCTGCTACCATCTCGCCGTCGATCTGCAGATACACAGACCACTCGCTTACCCCCACACCGTTTCCGGGGGATGGCTCTTTTACGAAAAACTGTGTCATCTCATGGGAGTTACCCAGGCTGTCGAAAATCGACGTGGATGTGGCGTGATTATAAGTACGCTGATCCTGCGGGTTGAACTCGTTGGTTATGCGGATGGGAGATTGCGCGTATGCGTCCACAAAATCGGTACCTGAGCCACCCACAGCGGTGAGCCCGACAATCGTCCGGTCACCGGTCACGTTAATGTCGCCTGATACCGACACGGGGGGGCTTACCGATTCAGCTGGCACACCGTTACCATAACTGAACTGGATATCATCACCCTGGTTGTGAATCACCCGCAGCACATCATTACCACTGCCGTCGTCCACAATCGACGCCGAAATGGCGGTATCACTGGAGCTATTGATGGCGTCTCTCAGCCCCAGTAGCGAGGTCGCGCTGCTGGTGTCCAGCTGGAGCGGTGCATTATTGACACTAAGAGAGAATGAAAAGGTACCCGCGGCCTGTGCCGCCGAAACGTAAGCATCTGTCAGCGGCGGCGCCGCTGGCACATTGGTATCGACAATCGGCGCAGTTGTGGTTGCTGAAGCACTCAGGCCAGGCGCCGTGGTGATGATGTCTGCAGCTTCACGGGCTGTCGTTGCCGGGCCCAGATTCACAGAGTAGTTGGGCGTGCCGTCAGAATACGCGATTTCGAATTGCTCGCCGCTGACATCACCAAAGGCCAGTGGCCCTACATCCCGCACCCGGGATTCAAGCACAGACTGACGGGAGTCCAGGTTCAGATCAGAGCGCAGATTGGTAGTACGACGCGGCGCCAGGTTATCGGTCGCAACTTCCAGATCACCGCGGATCCCGGAGAGGTTACCGTCACCATCGGCAGTGTAACCCTGAACCTTCATGGACTGATTGTTCACCACGAAACCATCTTTATCGATGGTGAACTGCCCGGCCCTCGAATAACGGGTTTCGCCGCCGTTGTTCAGGATAAAAAACCCATCGCCACTGATGGCCATGTCGAGACCGCTATCCGTAAAGCTGATGTTGCCCTGACTGAATGACTGTTTGACGCCCTGAACGCTTACCCCGTCACCAATCGGATTGGAACCGCCACTCAAAAAGCCGCTGGCGTATAAATCGCCGAACTGCACGCGGCTGCCTTTAAAACCAACGGTACTGGCGTTGGCAATGTTATTGCCGGTTACGTCCAGATCTACCGCTGCCGCCCGCAGGCCGCTGAGCCCTGTATTAAAAGCCATACTTCACCCCTGGTCTGACACCGGTATCAATTGATTTGTTTAACATCTGACAGCGCAATGGAGCCCATGCCTGCCAGGTTCAAGGTAACGGAGCCGTTCTGCCCTAGTGAGACGCTGTCTACATTGGCACTGACAAGGGTCGGAAGCTGCTCGCTACCCTGCGGATAAGACGCTTCCGCCACAATTCGGTAAGGCCCCGGCGGCAAGCTATTGCCATTGCCATCCCTGCCATCCCAGCTGAACGCCTTAACACCCGCAGCACTGCTGCCAAGATCAATCTGGCGCACCAATTCACCGCTCGGGCTCTGGACGGACAAGCGCACGCCACCGGTGGATGCCGGTACCTGAATATTGCCGGAAATTTCACCTTCAGCGCCGAGAATGCCGACCTCAGAAGGCGCAAGAACCGTCTTGCCAACCATTGCCGAGGCCTGCAGCGCCTGCGTAGAACGGAACTGCCCGACCACATCATCAACGGTGCCCGACAGCTTTTGCATTTCCTCCAGCGAACTGAACTGTGCAAGCTGCGAGATAAATTCGCCGTTGTCCTGGGGCTCCAGCGGGTTCTGATTTTTCAGCTGCGCCAGCATCAGCTCCATGAACTCGTTCTTGCCGAGTTCGCCTTTACCGTTGGCGCTATCCTGTTGCTGGGTTCTGTAACTACCCAGTACGTCAGAGGCTTCTGTTGCGTTAATTGCACTCATGATTCGGTCCTCGCCCCGTTACTGCTGACCAAGAGTCAGGATGCGCTGCATCATGGATTTGGCCGTGTTCATAATGTCCACGTTCATCTGAAAGCTTCTTGAGGAAGACATCATGTCTGCCATCTCTTCCACCACATTCACATTTGGGTAGAACACGTAGCCGTCTTCATTGGCCGCAGGATGATTGGGTTCGTAGCGCATCTGCAACTCTGCTTCGCTTTCAACAATGCCCTCAACACGAACACCGGCGCCTGCACCCTCTGAGCCCTGAACACCAAAAGCTTGCTGACCGGGGTTCAGCATCGATTGCTGAATCGCTGAAAAAACCGGCTTCCGTGCACGATAGGTCGTGTCAGTACTGGAACTCGCCGTCTCTGCGTTAGCAATGTTTGAAGCGGTCGTATTCAGCCTCAGCGACTGCGCGGTCATGCCGGAACCGGCGATATCAAAAATGTTGCCCAGTGACATGGTGATTCTCCTACACTATTCGTGGAGCCGAGGATTACTCGCCTTTCAGGGCTTTGGTCAGGCCGGCAAATTTGCTGTTAAGAAACTGGAAGCTCGCCTGATAATCCATCGCATTGCGCATGAACCGGGTCTGTTCGGCTTGTGAATCAACCGTATTGCCATCGAGTGAAGGCTGGTTCGGCACCCGATACAGCAAACCCGAATCGCCGGCACCTGCGGAGGTGTCCATGTGGCCTGAGTGGGTTTTCTCCATGCCGAAGCCACTCATGCTGTCCTGGGCTTTCTGCATCATGGCCTGAAAATCCATGTCCCTGGCCTTGAAGCCCGGTGTATCGGCATTGGCCAGATTGTTCGCCAGAACTTCAGCTCGCTTTACCCTGGCTTCCAGGGCGTGCTGATGAATGCCAAGAGCTTTATCAAAAGTGATCGCCATACAACCTCCGAAATCCTGTCACCGGCGGCTTAAGGCTTTGCCGGTTTGATTCTATGGCAGAACTAAAGCAATGCTGATGCCAGATTTTGGGAGCCCTGTGAAATCGGGCGTTTTAAGCAGGTTACTGTAGGGATGCGGGATAAGAATGCAGGGAAAGGAGCGGCAAATCCGGATAAAAGCGGCAAGCTGTTTCCCCCATTGAAGCAACGGGGAAACAGCTTGTTCATTACGATGGCCAGCGGGCGACAAACTCAGCCAGTTCCGGCCTGGGAACTGCGGGTTTGGTGCACGATACGGTACCGGTGTAGAGAAAACCGATTACAGACTCCCCCTCTTCAAGGCCAAGCCCTTTCAAAACCACCGGATTGTAGACCAGCTCGCCTGTGCGCCACATAACCCCAAAGCCCGCATCCTGCAATGCCAACCCGAGAAAGCTCATACCCGCACCGGCTGAGAGTATCTGTTCAACTTCGGGTACCTTTTGATGTTTTTTGGGTGACGCAATTCCAACAATAATCATCGGAGCACGCTGTGCTTTATTGCGTATTACCTCCAGCTTCTTCTCATCGGTCTTACCCCTCATGTCAGAGTAACCAGCGGCAAGCAGCTCACCCAGGGCGTTCAGGCCATCACCTTCGATCACCAGATAGCGCCATGGGCGCAGCAAAGCATGGTCCGGTGCGCGAGAGGCACAGGCGAAGGCCCGATCAAGTGTTGAAGCATCGGGAGCCGGGGCTTCCAGCCGTGGCTCAGATGCCCTGTTGAGCAAAAAGTCAGTGACTGAATTCATATCGATAATTTCCGCCTGCTAAAATCCGGTCAAGTTTTACTCAAACAAGACCAGTGAATTGTGGGTTCTACGTAATGCTGTTAACCTTTAGTCGTACTATTAAACCTGCTCTGCAAAAAATAATTAAAACTATACGGTTCCAGCGCCATGAGTGATCAGCGTACATGATGAGTGCTCCGGCAGATCTACGCAATGCCAGCACCAGCGCAGGAAAGTCTCTCGCTTCCGATGCCCTTAACAGTCCAGTGGCCATTCCTCCAATGCCCGACTACAACGGGCGCCTGCTTGCTTACACGTCGGCTGCCGTCATTATCGTTGCGGGTGTTTTGCAGGGCGCATTCCAGGACTGGAATCTTTGGTTGATTGGCGGCGCTCTAATCTGGCCACACATTGCACACTTGCTTACCCGACGTACGTTTCTGCGAAACTCCCCTCGCATTCGTCAGAAAATGCTCACAGCAGACTGCGTTATTGGTGGTGGCCTGATAGGCTGCATTGGCCTGGTTGCCGTCCCGTCGATTTCAATAGCATTAATGTTGATGTTCAGCAGCCTGATCATTGGCGGCATACGCCAGTGGCTGATTGGCGGTGCCTTTATGACAGCCACTATTCTGGCTTTCTTCGCCGTACTGGGCCCTGCGGACTCATTCCAGTCACCCTTGTTTACCAGCATCTTGTCCATTTTGGCTACGGGTCTTTATATCTGTGTTACCGCGTTTTATTCGCACCAGCAGGCCCGCGCGCTCATGCTGGCAAAAACACAGATACAGAACCAGCGCGAACAATCCATTGCGCTCTCCCACAAGCTTTCCAAATACCTGTCACCTCAGGTATGGCAGTCCATCTTCACCGGGGAAAGAGACGTTCGCCTTGAAACCCAACGCAAAAAACTCGCTGTTTTCTTCTCTGATATAAAAGGCTTTACCGAGCTTTCAGAGGAAATGGAACCGGAAGCACTTACCGAATTGCTCAATCACTACTTCAACGAAATGGCTGAAGTCGCCCTGAAGTACGGCGGCACCATCGACAAATTTGTGGGCGATTCCATCATGATTTTCTTTGGTGACCCCACCAGCCGTGGCCAGCGGGAAGATGCGTTTGCCTGTGTATCCATGAGCATCGATATGCGCAAACACATGAAAATCATGCGCCAGAAGTGGCGCAGCCAAGGCATAAAAACCCCGCTCGAAATCCGCATGGGCATCAGCACCGGCTATACAACCGTGGGTAATTTCGGCGCTGAAAACCGTATGGATTACACCATTATCGGTAAAGAAGTGAATCTCGCCAGCCGGCTGGAATCCCTTGCCAAGCCGGGAGAAATCCTCGTTTCCTACGAGACTTTCTCACTGATCAAAGACCGGATCATGTGCCGTGACAAAGGCGAGATCACGGTAAAGGGCTTCGGTAAACCCGTGCCTATTTATGAGGTTGTGGATTTCCGCAGAGATATGGGCCCGAACCGGAGCTTTATGGAGCATGAGCACAGCGGCTTCGCCATGTACCTGGATTCGGACAAAATCATGGAGCGAGAGCGTCACAGCATTCTCAGCGCATTGGAAGACGCCGCAGACCGGCTGCGGCGTGAAGAGGATTGTGCCCGGGACTGATCTTTACTGGCGAATCAATCGTGGGCCAACCTGCTCCTCAGGCTCTGTGCTGCGCCAGGGGTTGATATCCAGGCCACCGCGGCGGGTGTACCGGGCGCAGACTGTCAGGCTCTGCGGTTTGCAACGGTTTAGCAGATCGGTAAACAGCGTCTCTACGCAGTGCTCATGAAAATCCTGCTTCTGCCGGAAACTCACGATGTATCGCAATAACCCCGCACGATCGATCGCAGATCCGGTATAGCGGATCAGCACCGTTCCCCAATCCGGCTGGCCGGTCACCGGGCAGTTACTCTTCAGCAGGTGCGAACAAAGCTGCTCTGTTACGACAGGCCCGGTCGCTGAAAGCGACTCCGGAGCATAGTCGTACACCACATCTTCAACCGGCTCATTATCAATCAGCTCATAACCCGCCGGGCGCCCTGTGGCCGTGCCGGAATCATCAACGCTGAGAAAGCGAACATGCACCGCTGCGCCGCTGGCACTGGACAGATCCCCGGTGATGGTTTCGACAACCTGATCCGCAGATGAGAACACTGTCTGGTTCAGGGAGTTCAGGTACAGCTTGAGTGACTTGGACTCGATAATTGACGGCGAGGCGGCCGGAAACCGGATTTCCGCCCAAGCCAGGTCCGGAATTCCGCCGGGGCGCAGCCAGGAGATTTCCCAGGCTTGCCAGAGATCGCCCCCGAACCAGGGCCAGCGGCCGTCTTCAAGCCCGATTCGGCGGCGGTTTTCTTCCCGCGCCACCGGGAACAACAAAGCTGCATCATAGCGATCCGGGTAGTCGCTGGCTTTGCCAAGCGGTGCATTATCGAGTGCCATAGTACTTCCTGAAAACAGTCCTGAAAAAAGAGCGCCCTGACATCAGTGGCGTATGCCCTTCCCGCGCGCGAGCAATCTGAGCGCAATGAAGGAAAGCACAGCTATAAAGGAAAGAATCATACCAAGGGATACAAACGGGTTAACATCAGAAACACCGAGTATGCCAAACCGGAAGCCATTAACCATATACAGAATCGGGTTGATCATAGACACGCCCTGCCAGAATTCCGGCAATAGATCGATGCTGTAAAACACGCCGCCAAGATACGTGAGCGGTGTCAGAATAAAGGTAGGCACAATGGACACATCATCAAACTTGGTGGCCAGCAGTGCGTTAATAAAACCGCCCACCGCAAACAGTGCAGAGGTCAGAAATACCGTAACCACAACCATGGGCAGGTTATGAATCTGTAAGCGCGTAAACGCCAGCGATAATAGGGTTACGATAAACCCTATTCCCAAACCACGAGCCATACCCCCGGTTACGTAGCCCGCAAGGATGATCCAGTTAGGCACCGGCGATACCAGCAACTCTTCCACACTGCGCTGGAACTTCATGGAGAAAAACGACGACACCACGTTAGCGTATGAGCTTGTAATCACCGCCATCATGATCAGCCCGGGCACGATGAACGACATATAATCGAAACCGCCCATCTCACCGATTCTGGAGCCGATCAGATTTCCGAAAATAATAAAGTACAGCGTCATGGTGACGGCCGGCGGCAACAGAGTCTGCGGCCAGATGCGGGTAAACCGGCGAATTTCCCTCAACACAATTGTGATGTAAGCAGTGAACAGAGCATGAGCATTCATTTTCTGCCCTCCGTTACCGCTTCTGCAGCCGGTTCATTTTGTTCCACCATACGGATGAACAACTCTTCCAGCCGGTTGGCCTTGGTTCGCATACTGACCACTTTTATTCCTTGCTGTTCCAACTGAATGAACACATCGTTAAGCACCTGACCTTTGTGGACATCCACTTCAAGCACGCCTTCGTCATCCAGCCGGCATGAGAAGCCGTTCAGTTCCGGCGCTCGCTCCAGTGTCGCTTCCGAATCCAGCAGGAATGTCTCCAGACTGAGCTGCTGTAGCAACTCCCGCTTGCTGGTATTCCGGATAATACGGCCGTGATCAATAATGGCGATGTTGCGGCACAGAGCTTCCGCTTCTTCCAGATAGTGTGTGGTAAGAATGATGGTGGTCCCCTGCCGGTTCATTTCCTCAAGAAATGCCCACATGGAGCGCCTCAGCTCAATATCCACGCCGGCCGTAGGCTCATCCAGAATCAACAGTTTCGGTTCATGCACCAGAGCGCGGGCAATCATCAGCCTTCGCTTCATACCACCAGACAGCATCCGCGCCGGCGTATTGCGTTTGTCCCAGAGCCCGAGTTTTTTCAGGTATTTCTCAGCAGATACGGCGGCTTTTTTCAGTGGAATCCCGTAATACCCGGCCTGAATGGTGACAATATCAAACACCTTCTCAAACTGATTGAAGTTGAACTCCTGGGGCACAACGCCCAAGTGAAGCTTCGCATCAGAGAGGTGAGTATCAATGTCGTAGCCGAACACGCTTACCTTGCCGGCGGACTTGGTCACCAGAGAACACACGATGCCCAGCGTAGTTGATTTGCCGGCACCATTCGGGCCCAGCAAAGCAAAGAAATCACCTTGCGCCACTTGAAGATCGATTCCCTTGAGAGCTTCAAACCCGCTGCCATAGGTTTTGGTGAGCCCCTCAATTTCCAGCGCATTGGTCATAACAGGTTCCGATTCGAAAAAAGCGATGTTCAGGAGACAGTCTTCTATTGAGGCGCCTTCGACTTTTTCAAGGCTCAAGCGTGCCCGTGCAGGCACTGCGAAATCAGTAAACTGCGGCAGGTACCCTACAAAAATGGAGTATTACGCAAAAATGGAGTATTACGCGGCCAGGTTGGCCGGCGGTGAGTCCGAGATCGTCATTAGCTTCACCCCGGAAAACACTTACCGCTGGGTACGGAAAACCCTTCGGGTCGTTATTATCGACTGATCAAACGGGAAAAGCTCCAGCGCGACTCCGCACCGGTCACGTCGTAACCGGTAGGGTCCAGGCCCTCGGTTCCGTGGGCAAGGCATTCCTTGATGGTAAGAATTTCTGCAGCTGCGCGGCTTTCGTTGTACTTTGCCAGATCAACAATCCTGGCCGCTTTCAACGGAGCGTGGGAACGGTCCGTCATGACCATTACGCGCGGCCACAAACGGCGTTCGGCGGAATGGGAAACCACAATGCCACGCTGGCCATCTGTTAATTCGACCAGACTGCCCGTTGGGTAAATGCCTATCGCGCGGATAAAGCTTTCTACCAGGTCATCCTGAAACTCAATGTTCCGCATATCATAAAGCAGGGTCACAGCTTTCGCCGGTGTCATCGGCTCAGCAAGACGCTCCCTGGGCTCGATGAGTGTTTCAAAAAACTCCGCAAGCCCGGCAATTTTGGCCAGCAGCGGAATTCTGTCTCCACGAATACCTTCCGGAAAGCCCGAGCCGTTGTGTCGTTCACGATGGCCCTGCACAACACTCAGAACCGCACGGGAAAGACCGCTGTCTTCGAGCATTGCCATGCCCTTTTCAACGTAGGTACGGTAAAGCGCATATTCTTCCGGGCCAAGCTGCCCTTCCCGGCTAAGCATGTCTGCCGACAATCTGGTTTTACCAACCTGGGATAACAGACAACCCAGGCCGAGGTGATTCAGCAAGCCTTCATTCAATCCCAGTTGGCGCCCGCATACGAGCGCCCAAACCGACGTATTGAGTGCATGCCGGTAAACATGATCATCGTGTTGCTTTATACGGCTCAACCAGAGCAACGCATCCGGTTGGCGGATGACACTGCCCACCATTTTATTGATGACTGCAGCAACCGGCCGGAGATCCCGTATTTCCTGAGTGGCAACGGATTCGTAAAGGTGCTCAAGCGCAACACCGGCATCTTCCAGCAAACATTGCGACGCCCTCATTTCCCGCTTCAGCGTGGTGACAGTCTCATAGGTGACAGGCTCCCGGATACTAAGCGGCGGAAGGTGCAGCTCTACCCTGCCTTCTCCCCTGCTTCGGCCTTTTGTACCAAAGGCCGGGCGAGCGGCTTTAGTGAGCTCAACGGAATCCCGGGTTTCTGCAACATCGATAGCGACCCATTTGCAGTGGGACACCAACGCACGAATGTCGTCCTGGGAACGGATGTGAAACCCCTGAATAGGGAAAGGCGTCTGATGCCACGGCCGATCAAGATCGGACACAAACATGCCAACCTCCAGATCATGTACTGCGATTTTTCTCTGGCAGACACCCACGCTTCACTCCTGAATACGCATTTTTGATGGCTATCATTTTTAAGCGGCTAGCCGGAATAGTCCATTACAATTTAGTAGCCAAGGGTAACGGTACCAAGACAAACAGTAACGATAACCTTCAAACCGAAACAGATTGTAGCAATGTGACATGTGTCACAGGGCAAGGCCTGACTGCATCACAAGCAGCCCGGCTAACACCACCAGGCAGGAAATGCCCTTACAGGATCTGACCATTCCGGAGGCAGTCATAAATCGCCAAACTGGAAACCAAAGCCATCAATGGTATCTCGCACAACAACCATATCCAGCACCGGTGCCTCCACGGGCAACCCCTGTACCTGAACCTTTACCTTGTCTCCCAGCGCGGGCGTGAATGGCTCATTGTCCACAACAACGAAAACACCACCGTCTGATATATCCCGGGTTGAGAAGACAAACTCGCCAAGTTGTTCATGTGTGACTTTTACCTTGGCACTCATCGCTGTGCGACAGTGCCCCCTGCGATCATCTACTGCCATTGGCAAGGTTCCACTGCTTTGCTAAAGGTACATTTCAGAAAATTCATGTCGTTACGAATCAAATTATTTTATAGAGCATTTCGGAGAATAACACCACTTTGACGCATGTATCCCAAAGGTAATATTGACTTCACGCGAAACACAAATGAGAATGGTTGGCGTTTTTAGTCGTCTGTGACTCTCATCTGCAAACACAGGCGCGACCCCGACCCAATCATCGAAGGATGACACCATGCGCATGAAACTCGCCGCAACAGCGGCAATTGCCCTCACCGCTCTTCCCCTCGCTGCCGCTGCAGACGGTGAAGTTAACATCTACTCTTACCGTCAGGCGTATCTTCTTGAGCCGCTTCTGAATGCGTTTGAAAAAGAAACCGGTATAAAGAGCAACGTAGTATTTGCCAAACAGGGTCTGGCTGAGCGCCTGGAACGCGAAGGCCGCAACAGCCCGGCAGACGTTGTAATGACCGTGGACATCTCACGGCTCAACGAGCTGGTTGAGCGGGATCTGGTTCAGGGTGTCGACAACGACGTGTTGGAAAAAAACATTCCGGAAAATCTGCGCCACCCGGATGGCAAGTGGTTTGGCCTTACAACCCGCGCTCGCCTTATATACACCTCCAAGGAACGTGTTGAAGAGGGTGAAATCACCACCTACGAGCAACTGGCCGACGACAAGTGGGAAAACCGAATCTGCACCCGCAGTGGCAAGCACCCGTATAACATTGCACTGATCTCATCAATGATCGCGCACCACGGCGAAGCCGAAACAGAAACCTGGCTGGCTGGCGTCAAAAACAACCTGGCCCGCAAACCCCAGGGCGGCGACCGCGACCAGATCAAGGCGATTTCAGAAGGCGTATGCGACGTATCCATCGGCAACAGCTACTACTACGGCAACATGCTGCAGGATGAAAGCCAGCGCCCGGCGGCCGAAGCGGTTCGCCTGGTGTTCCCGAATGCCGATGGCCGCGGTACCCACATCAACATCAGTGGTATTTCGCTGACCAAAAGCGCCCCGAACAAGGATAACGCCATCAAACTGATGGAGTTCCTGTCATCTCCGGAAGCCCAGGGTATCTACGCCACAGCTAATACCGAATACCCTGCAAACTCGAACGTAACGCCCACAGGGCTGGTTGCAGAGTGGGGCAAGATCCACCCGGACAGCCTTTCACTGCAAGTTATCGCGGAAAACCGTAACGCGGCAGTCAAACTGGTTGACCGTGTAGACTACGACGGCGAGTAAGTGCTTCAGCGAGGGTGGCAGCGCCGCCCTCGCTCTCACCTTTCATCAACACCGCATTCAACCCGGCAAATGATTCCGGTCATTGCAGCGGCTATTTGAGCTGACTACAATCGACACCCTTTAACTCAATAACAGGACCCCCATGAGCGAGGCTGCGACCAGCGTTAACCCCGGGCTTACCCAGCCCCTGCTGGCAAAGCGCACCTCCCGCCGTTGGCTGTTCAGCGCCATTCTCACCACAGCCATCGTTGCCCTGCCCGTTCTGTCAGTCATTTTTCTGGCCTTTTTCCCTGACGAAAACATCTGGCCACACCTGCTGGAAACCACACTGCCTCGTTACCTGGTTACCACCTTGAAACTCATGATAGGTGTTGGCGCGATTACGCTGGTCATCGGCCTCTCGACCGCTTGGGCAGTCACCATGTGTGAGTTTCCGGGTCGCAAGTTTTTTGAATGGGCCATGCTATTGCCGTTCGCCGTTCCGGCTTACGTGATTGCGTATGTCTACACCAGCCTTCTGGATTATGCCGGCCCGGTTCAGGTCGCCCTGAGAGACCTGTTTGGCTGGGCCAACGCTGCGGATTACTGGTTCCCCGAGATCCGCAGCCTGGAAGGGGCCACGCTGATGATCGGCCTGGTGCTCTATCCTTATGTTTACCTTCTTGCGCGCGCCGCCTTCCTTGAGCAGTCGCCCTCCCTGTTTGCAGTCAGCCGCAGCCTTGGCCATTCGGCACTGAGCACGTTTTTCAAAGTGGTTCTGCCCATCGCCCGCCCAGCCGTCGCCGTGGGCCTTTCACTGGTGTTGATGGAAACACTGAACGATTTCGGAACGGTCGATTTCTTTGCCGTGCAGACACTCACCGCTGGCCTGTTTGATACCTGGATGAACCTCGGCAACCTGGGTGGTGCGGCGCAGATAGCCACAACCATGCTGGTATTCGTGGTTATTCTCGTCACCCTCGAACGCTATTCCCGGCGGCGGCAACAGCAATTCGCCGCCCGCGATAACCGCGACCCGATTCGCCGCTTTACCATGTCGTTCCCCCGGCAATTGATCTGCGTTGCCGTTTGCGCGGTGCCGGTAATACTGGGCTTTGTGATTCCCGGAGTAACACTTGGTGTTTATGCCTGGGAGTACTTTGATGAGAGCTGGAACCCGGATTTCGTGCACAACACCTTTAACAGCCTGTTTCTTTCGGGAACAGCTGCTCTGACCACACTGTTGATTGGTGTCACCCTCGCCTACAGCCGCAGGCTTCACAACACCCGCGGCATGCAGGTGCTCATGCGCCTCTCAAGCCTTGGCTACGCCATGCCGGGCGCCGTGCTCGCAGTGGGTGTTATTGTGCCTCTGGCAGGTTTTGATAACTGGCTGGACAGCCTGATGCGGGATTATTTTGGCTTCAGCACCGGCCTGCTACTGAGTGGCTCGGCCTTCGCCATCGTGTTTGCGTACACGGTCAGATTCCTGGCGGTGTCTGCCGGCAGCGTAGAAAGCGCGCTGCAGAAGATCACTCCAAGCATGGATATGGCATCCCGGTCACTGGGCAACAGCCCCGGTAAAACATTGGTGAAGGTGCACCTGCCCATGCTTCGCGGAACACTGATTACCGCCGCACTGGTGGTTTTCGTGGACTGCATGAAGGAGCTACCGGCCACACTGATATTGCGGCCCTTCAACTTTGAGACTCTCGCTACCTATGTGTACCAGTTCGCCTCTGATGAGCGCCTGTATCACAGCGCACTGCCGGCGCTCATTATTGTACTGGCAGGTATTGTTCCCATCATCTTGATGAGCCGGTCAATATCCAACACCCGCTCTATGGCCTGATACACGTTTTAAAGCTGAGGCGTGAGGCGTGAGCGGGCATCCTGAACGACAAACCGACCCTGAAAAACAGCAACCGGATCACCCTGCGGCAGATTGTTAGGCGTGCCGCAGAACACTTCAGTCGTCAGATCCAACCGCCCTTTGCCATGCCTTGCCAGGCTTTTTCGGAAGCGCTCAGGGATTTCACCCCCCGGCAGCCGGCAGATGGCGTAAAAATCTGAATTCACCGGCTCAAGATAATCAATACTGCCGGTCTGCACCACCACGCTGCCTTTCAGGCCGAGATCGGCAAGCGCCAACTCCGTGAGCCCCCAGGCTGCGGTTACAGCAACCGAATATACACTGCCACCAAAGCCGGTGCCTTGATGGTTGCGATTGGGTTCAAGCGGCGCACTCACAAGCAATGCATTGCCGTCCCACGAATGCAGTTCAATTCCCAGAGCGCGGGAAAGGGGTATTTCCTCATGAATGCGCTTCTGGAATGCGGAAAGCTGAGCCATAAACTCCTCCTTACAGGACTTGATTTTAGGCGTGTTATCCGCTTTTCCCTATGCGACCAATGTCGGTTCCGAAACCAAACAGGCCCGTCTGAGCCGGGCCTGTTCCGAGGATGAAAAGCAGTTTGTGCGTTACTGCCAGATAACCTTCTGGCGCCGAGCATACCACTCGTTCACCTTGCCTTCGTATGCGTCTTCCACCACGTTTCGCTTGAGCTTCAGCGTTGGGGTCAGAAAGCTGTTCGCAATCGACCACTCATCATTGACGATTATTACAAAAGCCAATTGTTCGTGGGGGTCTACCGTTTTATTCACATTGTTTACAAGCTCGGTGAAGCTCGTCTCAAGCTCCTTTCGGAAGCCTCCATCTCCGACTTTCGGCCGTATCCCCTCTGCCAGCTGAATGATGGCGAAAGGCTGGGTCTGATTGGC
>TARA_R110000824_G_scaffold13374_1_pt1 | contig 21289 bp, 9 predicted proteins | sample TARA_R110000824 | Tara Oceans TARA_R110000824 (sample SAMEA4397747) | marine metagenome | biome: Polar Biome; feature: [MES] marine water layer (ENVO:01000295) within the mesopelagic zone...; material: water (ENVO:00002006), including particulate matter (ENVO:01000060) such as......
CAACCAAAAACCCTAACATACCTAAATGGTGAAATAGGACTAACACATATAGAAAAATTTTTGTCATTAGACTAATACTTTCTCTACTTTTTTCTTTTTCATTTCAGACAGAACCTTAACCTTCTTAATTAGAAGGTTAAGTCTCATATCTATTTGTTTATAAGTAAGTTTTTTTTCTTTCATATTATCTCACTTTTTTAAAGTCTACATCTATCTGGGAATAATTCACATAAAGATACCCATCTTCTTTTCTGATTGACGCTTGTGGTACCTCTTGAGCTATTACACCATTAAATGTACCTTCACCAAACGATTTATCTTTATACTCGAATTCGTAAATATTAATACCTGAAGGTGACGTACCAACTTTTACAATATTTTGTTTTAAAACTCTATCAGAACCAGTAACGATATCATAAGTACAACACCATAGTGGGTCACTTGCTCCTCCGGCCGCATTAGGGTTGGGTCCACACCCACTACCTAAGACAGGAACTCCAGTATAAATATTATTACCACCACAAGGATTAACAGACACCCAACTAGGAGTTCCTGGTTGGTTTGTTACTGGACAACATCTGTTTATTGGTCCATCAACATATTTAATGGTCAATTGGTTAGTTGGTCCTTGGTAGTCATATCCTATTCCTGGGTCGTCGTCACCTCTTCTAGTTTGTGAGTGTGACTTACAAGCCATATAACACATTGTTTCGTTTACTTGGTGTGTATGATAACCAGCACATCCTTGTCGTGTTGCTTCTGATAATGCTTCTACCACAGTTGGGTAACACGGTTTGTCATCTACATAATTAATAGAACTCCCACCACATGAACTTACATTCATACTAGAATTAATAGGCGATTTACCCTCATTAATATAAGTTTGTTTGGTTTTAGAAACGGTACAAATTTGACTATTGATTAACGAAGTTAATCTTCTGTTTAAATAACTTAAAGTAGAGTCGTACGTTTTGTTAATCCCAAATACATTGTACAGTGGGAACCAAGTTTCGGTTCCATCACAACAATTTGTGCCACAACTTTGTACTGTTAGTGGTTGGGTTGCTTCCATAATATAACTTTCACAACACATTAATATTGGTGCGGCCTGATTTGGATTTGTTGTTATACCGTTAACATCTATATTATCTACATTACAATTATACCATCCTCCACAACCATATGTACAAGCTTCTAAACTGCCATATAAAACACCATCATCAACACTACCAGTAATTTCACTTATAGGTACACAAGCTTTTTGGTATTCACCAACTAATGGGTTTAATGTTGTTTTACACATATATTTATTTGAATTGTCATATGTTTGATTTGCGGTAACTAGTCCTGTTGTATTTGTAGGTCCTATATCTTCTACATCACATGGTCCAGTGTCATACTTTCTATCTTCTGTTGGTGGTAAAAATGATGGTTTAGAACCGTCACCCGAAATAGTATCACAATTTTGCACACACTCTATCAAACTTGCGTACCCTCCAGAGTTACCTTTAAGTTCTATACAAAGACCGTTAACACATGTAAATGTAGTTAATGGGTTTTGTTCTGTCGTATTCCATATATACTGGTTTGATGTGTCATCTGATTTGGCTAAACACCCATTAAATAATCGTTGTCCCTCCTTCTCATTAAGTGAGATACAGTTATATGTTTTTAACTCTACAAGTTGTACCTTCTGACTTACCACTGTCGTTACTTCTTTAAGTGATTTTTTGGAAATGTCTGAAATCATAACTGCAAGATGAGGTTCGTCACCAACAAATATTGTCGACCCTCTATTTGTAGTACAAGAACAAATGGTATAGTCCCATAGTAGTCCAACAGGACAAGTTTGGCTTAAACAATCAGATGAGTTTAGATTAGGTGTAACACCACAAGATACCGTATTATAGTTAGTTGGGGTATTACAATCACACCCAGCAGTTGGCTGACATGGCATTACCGCGTCTATTATATGGTACCCTTGGTCCACTGGATTTAAAATGATAGAATTTATATGTGTGGTGCCGGGTGTTTGTCCGTCTATTAGTACACAACAACCTGTAGTCCAAGGGAACAATGGTTGTACTTGACCGTCCCATAGTGGATTTCCGGTATTACACTGTGAATGTGTGTATATACTTGCACATATAGGTGGTGGGTCTAGGGGACAACAAATATCAAGACACTCTTGTTCTGTTGGGTATCCACTATTTCCATCTATCTCTGTACAATGACATTCTACACCTTGACCACATTGACAATGCTTTCCATAGATTAGAATTCCCGGGAAAATTGCCTGAAAACTGTAATGCTGAGAGATTATTGTGTTCATCTGGTTCATTGTGTGGCCCAAACTAACACCTATCCCTAAACTATTCGCTACACTAATAAAAGAAGGAAAGTCATAAAAGTGTTGATTCATCGCTGCGTCCGAACAAGGCCCATTACATGATATATAATCTATATATCCAAGCACACCACCATTAGGTCCTGGACAATTATGAGGAAGAGGTGACCAGTTAGTATTTTCAGCATGAATATTCGAAAAATTTGTTGTGACTAAATTCAGTGATAACCAATCAAATAGTACGTGTGTCCATCCTAGACCATGTGCAATTCCACTATCAAGTGTGTCACAACTATTGTAACTATTTGTCTCTGTTACACAAGACCAAGACTTACAATCTGCACTACATGTAGCTTGACATTCATCTAATGCTGATAAGTAACCATTCGCTAGAGCTGTTTGTAATGTGAATTGTCCTAATCCAGTGCCTGGGTCTGTACAAACAGTATCTTTATCACAATCGTAGGTTCTTGGAACTAAAATTGAACAACCACAAACACCTTCGGCTCCGGTCACTTCATTATTAGAACCGGTATTGTCTAGTACACCAATATTATTTATTGGTACTGGTGCTATACTTAAGCTTGGTGTTTCTATTATTTGAAACATTAGTCCACTTTGACTAACTACATATTTTGCTAATGATATCCCAACATTACAAATTATGCCGTCAAATTTATCAGTTCCACCACTTAATAAAGTATTAGGTATAGTATATTCGTCTAAAAGACTACCACCATAATTATATTTACCTAATTTATATTTTGGTGCCGCGGGGCCAGGATTTCCACTATTATCGTATAGTATTAACATTAAATTACTACTAACATCAAAACTTATATCTCCAGTACATTTATATCCTCCTGGTAATGAGAATAGTGTTGTAATGTTTGCTGAAGTATTAGTAGAATTAATTAAATCTATTTCATATACATCAGATTCTGCAGATAAGAATGAGAATTGATTTATATTAGTTAGTCCCCTACCAATAGTCTGACCTAACGAAATAGTTCTGTTAAGTATTGGTGATTGATTTGATGTTATGTACCATTCTTTTATTTCAATCGGTCTATATGTAAAGACTAACATGTCTGGAAGTGGTAGGGTTGGTAGTGCTGGTGACTGCCAATAAGACACATCATTAAATGTATATCCTGGGTCACTAAGTATAGATTGTGATATGTTAGTTGCTATATTATAAGAATATATTCCTGAGTCTTGCGTTACCGGATTATCGTTAACACTGAATAATATAGGACAAGCTGGTATTACTACACTTTCACAACATCCAGTACTACAAGAATAATAACCTGCTGGAGTTCCTGGGTAAATATTTGTTCCTGTATTACCAGTACCTAACAACCACACACACTCACATTCTGGTGGTAATAATTCATTACATAACCATTCGTGACAATCGTGCGTACATAAATTATAGGCGTTATACCCAGTATAAGCTCCCAACCCATTACCTGGGTCTATACACCCTCCAAGGTTACAATCATAAGTAACTTCTGGTTCACAACAGAATTGATTACACGCACCTGAGGTACTGTATGGTCCTAATGGCAGCCCTATCACGGGTACACAACCACAAGGTTCAGAAGTACATATACATGGCTCTATTGTTACATTCCAACCATTGGTTACACCATATCCTAAACCTATAACTTCAGAAGCTGTAGTCATTATACTAACATTATAACTATAAGGTGATGCTGAAGCTACACTAACAAACGATTCCCATGTGTTATATTCAAAACCTTGATTAACTGACATGTGACCTATACTAAGTAGCCTAAATTCTGGATACCCATTTGGTCCTATACATATGTCTGTTGGTAGGGTTATATTTCCACTACTATAAGTTAAAGAATTAATTTCATAGGTTGCGGTACTGAAAGGCACACTAGGGTCCCAATATTCGTGGTCAGTAAATACATTCTCTACTTGAGACGTTGGGTAAAGAAGTCCCTGTGTTATAGTATCACTTGTAAATGGATAAGTTGGTGGATTTGTAATAAATGGTGCCCCTACTTGATTTCCTTGAGTCCCTGGTGAAATTGTATTAATTGGTCCTAGTGAATCTGAACAACTATTAGTGGTATGTCCTGAATCACATTCCCATGATATTGGGTTACAGTCCATATAGTATTGACAGTTAGGGTTGGTAAGGCAATTAGTACAATCATTTATTGTGGTAAAGAATGGGACTGCTAATGGTGATGCTGGAACACATTGTCCATTTGTAAGGCTACATGTATAACCTGAATCTGTTGTTGGACAACACGCTGATAAACATAATGAATTTGTTGTATAGGTGCCACCACTATCCCACTGTTGTACACACCAACAATCCTCTCCAATACAACACTGTTCCCATTTTGTCATACACTGGAAATTTAATCCTGCTGGGTTGAAGAATGTGTCTAGTGTTTGACAAGCTGAGGAGTATGACATTAGTGTTGTTACAGGTGCTCCCGCTGCGACAGCCGCTCCATAAAAATCATTCCAGGTTGGGTATTCCCAATATCCTGAAGTTGGATTAAACACCCCATTTCCTCCTGTTAACTGTGGGTGTGCTATCCACCAAATATTAACATAAGGTCTATATGTTATTGCCATCCCACTGAATTGGTGATAACAGTCCATCCAATCATATGTGGTAGCACTCATATTATTCCACACCGAAGTCCATGTTAATGGTGGTATTGGGTATGTATTTAATGTTCCTCCAATAATACCAACACTATTAGTAAATCTATTATCTATAAAGTTTTGGTTCGGTACATTAGCTCTGTAGAAGTCTACGACATCATGTATTGTACCAAACTGACCAATATATGGTTTATTACCACATGTTGGTTCGAAAGGGCCTTCATCGAAACAATTCCAAGATGTACCTGTTAGACCATCACAATCACATACACTAGTGTTATTGGTTAGTGCACTTAAACACGTAACTTCATCTGCATAAGTACCACCACTACCTTCTACCTGTATACAATCACATTCAACGGCTAGACATCTACAAGGTGATACACAAGTATCTAAAGATTCTCCAGACATTATAAATAATGAGTTACTTATAATATCATAACTCATACCTGAAGATACGCCTGATAATCCATCAGCAATTAAATCTTGTATAAAATAATTCCAACTATTATAACTCACACCGTTATTTAATAAAGCGTAATCGAAAGATTCAAGTTTCATTAGGGGACCTCCGTTTGGACCTAAACAAGGATTATTTAATGTATTAACTAAAATATCTGATTCATAATATAGTGTGGTTACGTCCACATTAGGCAAATTTTGACTTACGTGATTTGCTGCTGCTACTGAATTACTATATTGGATACCTATATTTATGTTTGTTCTACCACTACATGAACTTACATCATAACCTTCGGTACAATCCCAAGTATTCGCACAACATGTGGTGTACGCGTCTCCAGAAGTGGTGTAGGGTCCAGTCCATGTACTTGGCACTGTTGGGTATAGTCCGTTTTCACATTGTACACCGCATTCAATATCCGTACATATACACCTTTGTGTGTCTATATTGGTATACCCCATATTCGGTGGTGTTTGGTAGAAACTCTCGAGTGCGGAACATACGTCAACCCAACTCATAGTTAAATCGACAGGTACCCCAACAAGTATAGCTGTTTGTATAAAATCATTATAGACAAACCATGGTCCTCCTGGTAGTACTGCTGAGTTTATTTTAGTTGGATATAGCACAAAATATTCCGGGTTCGAAGGGCTGGGGAATTCCCAAGTCCATTGTTCCATACATGTATCAGACCAAAATGGATATCCACCTGGAACGCTACCATTAGGTCCATATAACCCTGTAAGGTATAGGTCAATATATTTTATTTGACTAAAATTAGTAAATTGTACTCCAACCGAAGAATCAGCAATTCTATCACTAATTGTCCCTAAATTAAAATTGCCTGGAATTCCGTTAATACCACTATCTACAGCCCCAACCATCAAAGTTCTTCCTGAACAAGCATCTATTGTAAGTTCTGGTGTACACCACCAAGTAGAAGCACAACCATCGTTACATGCAGTTTCAGAAGAATAACTGAATCCACTATATGGGTATTGTGTACATCCACTATTTGTACCACCACTACATGGTGACGTACATTCCCAAGATTTGCAATCAGCACTACATGCTGAGTAGGTTGGGAAGGTGCTTCCCGTACCACCAACTGCCTGACATCCCCACGAAGTAGCTGGTGTCCCAGGAATATAACCAAAACATTGGTAAGACGTACAAAGATTTAAACAATCTACTTCAATTGTAAAAGTACCTCCAGTTCCTGTTTGAACCTCACAGGGTGTAGTTCCTGTAGTACCATCAGCATTGTTACAATTCCATGATTGACAAGCCTCTTCACACTCAAATAAAGTAGTGAACGTACTTGCTGTACCAAATGTTGCCAATTCACAACCAGTGTTAGTACATGTAAAGTATTGACACCCTGTTGAAGCTGACGAACATTCTGTTTGACTTGAATATGGATAATTAGCTGTTGGTTGGGTACATGCTGACACACATCCTGTGTTAGCAGAAGCTGGGAAACTTTGACTTGTCCCTTGAGTTAGGAATGATTCTATATCATTTTGGAATACTTGGTTGGTCCACTGTGGGACACTAACATTGTAACCCCACCCTTTTCTTGATAGGTAACCGTAACCTTCTTGGATATAAGGATTTTCTGATAGTTCTAAAGCTGTTAAAGATGCAATCGGACATAATCCTGGTGACCCACCTATAGTTCCACCAAGTGAAGCTGGTCTAGGTGCTGTCCCTAAAACCCAAGTACCGTTAGGTGTTGGGTTCCCAAAACCATCGGTTTGATTTCCTTCGTCTATTGACGCTACAATATTTAATGCTAGTTGTGAATAAGTAGATTTAATTGCAGCAACCCCAACGTAGGTTGGTTCGTACGGAGTAAAATCGACAGCTACTCCGGTTGGGTATATAAAAGATTTTAAATCACCTGTGTTACCTGTTACATTAACCCATGTAACTGTATAAGCGTCATAATCCAGTTTCCATGTGTTGTTTGGTTGGTATGTCTGTGTATTGGTACCTCCAGAATATTGTGGGTCAATATAAAAATTTGTGGTGTCATTAGGGTACGCATACCCTCCGTGATACGGAGGATTTGATTCATCGTGGAATAACAAATTTAAGATATTAGAGTCATAACCAACAGGGCTTGGTAATCCTTTTGTTAGGATAGCATTTCCGTTTGTAGCAAATATTCCTGTGGTTTGTCCTGCTACAGCTTGGTCCCACCATACATCATAAACACCTTCATTGTAAGCCCATTGTAGTATATTAATAGAACTGTAAAGTGACCCTATCCCATATGTACCTCCAGTAAATTCACCAGTATATGGTATACTACCCCAAGTCAACCATCTTTCATCTTTTGTTAAAACATGTCTTATATTTCCACTCCACCCAGATAAAGTTTGTGTCCACCCACTTACACCGATAAACGCATCTTTTATACTTTGTTCTTGCATTGAGGTTGTGTCGTAGAAAACAAATATATCTGTATCTGATGCTATTAGACTTTGGTTACATCCCCAACTAACGCAATCATTTTGGCAATCGGTTAAAGAAGTTGCTGAACTTGTATAGTTAAAGAAAGTACCTCCTGTTCCGTAGAACGGTGAGTTCCATAATTCACAACAATTTGTTGTGCATTCATAAGATACACATATGTCTACACAGTCGGTTGAGGATGAATAGGTATATCCACTACCTTCGTAACTGACGCACCCATTACTTAAACATTCGTAAGAGGCACAACTTCCGGTACATAGAGCTTCTGTTAAGAAGGTTCCTCCAGACCCAACAAACGGTGAACATCCCCAATTACCACATTGATAAGAGGTACATGCACTATAACAGTTACTCGCATTGGTGAATGTACCACCTGTTCCGTAATAATTTGGTGAAAAGCCTATATTTGCTGTGTTAACGGGTGGATTAAATTCGGTACACCCGGTAGTTGTACAATTATAAGAAATACAACTTCCTGTACACTGAGTTAATGATGTAAACGGAGTAATAGTGGAAGCAGTGGTACATCCACTGTCACCACATTGGTAATAGGTTACACCTGTTGTGGTATCGTCACCACAAATTTCTTCACATTCTGTTAAGGCAGAGAATACATTAGTGTTTGTATATCCAGTACCAGCTATAGGTGTACACCCACCAGAAAAAGTTAAGGTATTTTGTATGCTACAACCAGTAGTTGTCACACAAGCACCCAAACAAGAATCATATATCCAATCTTTTTCGTATGTAAAAAGAGTAGTTAAAGGATTTGGTACTGTAATAGGGTTCCACGAGAATGGCATATTACTTCCAAATAGCCCATTCATTTGTAGTTTATTACACTTTATAGGTTGGGTGTCTAACATATGGTACGATTGTCCACAATCACACCAGTCATAACACTGATGAGTGAAAAAGGTGGATTCGGTTAGATGCCCCGGATAGCTCGTGAAATTAAATTGGGACATTCCAGCTGGATTTGGTCCATTAGGAGCACCATTAGGGAAAGCCACTGTCCAATAATCTGCCATCGCATATTGAACTTGCCAATAAGTTGCGTTATAATCTATATTAGGATAATTACTAGTTCCTGGGTCCGGGACAGAACTAACTAATAACCCTTCACTATTAAGCCAGTCGATAACATCTTCCCAAGTAGTTTGCCCGGCAGTAAAATTAAGAATATTATTAGGAAGAGACTGTCCACCCATTCTTACATAAATTGGAGCTCCGTAATGTTGGTATGTGTTTCCCCCTAAACCCCAAAAACTAGGAATGTCTGACACACATGGGTTTGGATTAGTGCCGTGTGTTGTAGAAAAAGGGTCCCACCCTCCCATCATTCCTGTAGTTAAAGTAGCTCCAGGCGCTAGAACCCCATAAGGTGTACCTTGAGGTTCTTCTGACACATATCCCCAATCCCCAACTATTAATTCTCTAGTGTAATAAGATGTGCCGGGGTGTATGTCGTGTACTCCATTGGTTTTCGGTGCGTAGTAAGGTATTTCTCTCATCTTTATATAAGGAATACCTGGGTCATGACCTTGACTTGGCATATATTTACCACCATTAGGTAACGTTATAGGGTCTAGTGAAGGATTTTCCCAACCATACGTACCACCCAATCCAACCGCTACCCTATAAGGGTCCGGGTATTCAGCAATCAAACTACCCAATACACTATATGGTATCGGTTCTTGTAGGTGGTGTAAGACATAACATTCAGAAAGATAACATGCACCACCGGTACAAGTAGTAGGTAATTGTGTTGGTTCTGCTAGTTCACTAGTTGATAGTATAGTATTTGCTGTATATATTTGTGGGGTAAAAGTAGTACTTACATCATTAGCTGTAGCGTATTCACCCAAATTAAAAGGACCAATAATATCCATTCCAATTGCTTTGTATTGAAATGCGTTTGGAACTGCTAATCTTCCATATGCTGCAACTGCTGCTGGTAATGATGACATAGGAAACATTTCTACTGTAATACTGTGTTCTCCAGGCAACAATTCAAATCTATGCATCCACCACAATCTACTTTCATTACCACTCCCTGTACCATCTATAACATCTTGATTGGTTGATGGGTTTGGTTGGCCGTTAGGGTTAAACCCTCTATTAGCTACTTGTGGTCTTGAGGTGTCTATTTGTATTACACCGTCAATACCTATTCTATAATATTCTGAACTACCAACCCCAATAAAATAAACTTTTGCGGTTGAGCCTGTCACGGTAACACATCTTGACATTCCGTCCCAACCAGCACCACCAGTACCCTGGTAAAGTGGTCCCTGAATTGGGTCATACGCAAAAATCGTGGTGTCAGCTATAAAATTTAATACTTCCCACATTGAGCAATAGCCACCCCATAGAGGCACAGAATTCATTGCGTGTGAGTCTACCTTATCCGGGAAGACCCCTGTCGTATTTAACCTAGCGTTTAAAAGATAATTTCCGGTAGCCCCCCAGAATCCAGAGTCAGGTCCTGCAGGTGCAGGACCTTGTAAGTCTTGGTAGGTTGTGCAGTCATCGTCTAAACAAAATCTTGTTCCGTCTACACCCCAAGAAGATTGTTGGTTCCCACTGTTGGTTACACCTTCTACTTCTGTGCCGATGGTTTGTTGTACGTTAGAAGAAGTCGAAACCCCATACGTGTTTTCAAAAGTTGGGGGAGGTGCAGCTGTAACTGAGATTAATAGGGGAACTGACCAAATACAAGTGTCCCCTATAGTAGTACTCTGAATACTAACAGCATTACTTTCTTCAAATAGATATTGAGAAAGGTGTCCCCATACTGGATTATATGTTGCATAATCATCAAAATATCCAACACCACCAATATCCGATGTTAGACCTGTTATACACTCACACATTGTCTGACATGAATATGAAACACAGTCTGCTGAACAAGCTGAAAAACTACTATAGGCTCCAGAAGAACCTAAAACACTATCACATCCGTCCGTTGTACAGTTGTATGTATAAGCAGATGTAGTTAAACAATCAGGTGATTGTGCCCCCCCTCTGAATGCCATTTGACCGGAGTTTCCGGGGGTATAGTTCCAATTAAGTAGTTGGCCAAGACCAGAACTGTTATATAACCTAAATTCTCCTTGTATTGGGTTGTCGTAAAATAGTGTGGTTGGGTTTATTTCCCACCTGTAATTTTGACTAAATCCGTATAGATTTCCAGTAGCACCGTCCTCTGCTATATTAATAGAACTTGAAGCGGGTGTAAACTCTTCATTGTTTACCGTTGAGTCATCGGTGAATCTGTCATTGTAAGTTTGTATTGTTATGTTATTTAAATCTGTAGGAAATTTAAACCTTGTAATCAGTTTCGCACATTCTGTCCCATTAATTCCTAGGGCTCCTGGATTCTGTGGACAACCACCAGTATTAGGAAGTGGTATAGTTAGATTTTTATATGTAATTATAAAACTAGGGTCACCACTTAAAATAGGGTCACTCGGATTAAATTTTATATCACCTTGTACTTTTAAATTATACTCTGTGTTCAGTATTTTGTTAGCAACAACAGTATATATATTACCTGCGGTTCCATAAGAACAGTGTTTCCAACCATTAACAGCCTCTTGTTCAACACCAGGAAGAACCCCACCAGCAGTATATAAGTCTACGTATGGGTAACCATTATTATCTATATTATTTGATGCTATCCAACTATAGGTTGGTGCAACTGGTGGATTAACACTCCCATCAGCGTAAATACTACTACCACTCCAAAAATTTGTTAAGTCTACATAGTAAACATTCCCTTTGTCATCATCTACTAATATTTCTGTATCTGATACAACCCCTATTGCTTGTCCTAAACCAACAACAGTAGTTCCATAGTGAGTATTAGTTGTTCCTTCTCTAATAAGATACCCGTCTTCATCAACAAATCTATATGTCTTTTGTGGTGTTTTACTAAATGTTGAGGTGTCATTATTAGTTATAGAATACGAGTAACTAACTATAGCACCACTTTTAAGGTGTGTAACTGGAGTAGAACCAGGTATGTCTGTGGTGAATGTGTGTTGACACCCAACAACCATATTATTTTGTGATATGCCTATATCAGAACCTTGATGTGTAAAAGAATCTACATAATAAAGGGTATTACCAGTTAAATCATACGCCCAAAGTCTAGACTGTACATCACCAATACTAGCGTTTGCAGTCGTTACAATTGTTTGGTTGACTACAGTAGGGATTGGGTTTACTTGATTTGTTTGTCCATAATAATTCTGGAATAGAAAACTTCCATTCTGGTCAATCACTTCACCACCATTATCGTTAAACCACACCAAACATTGAGCTGGGTTTACATAACTTTTTCTTGGATTATTTGGTTGTTCACAATCTGATAGTTCACCGTATATACAATCAGCATCTATCTGGTAGTCACTAGGACCATAACGATATAACACTACGCCTTCCCCTAAACCACTACATAATCTACATTTATTTTCTTGAGTTGCCATTAATTTTAACCTTTTAAATTTTAGTTAATCACTAAATTATATTATTTTATAATAAGTTCTTTAAAATAAATATCCCAAACATTGAGTTTGGGATATAGTTAAAAGTTAAATGTTGGGTTATATGTTATAGTATTTCTCTTAGTTGGATAAATAGGTAGGAATTCCACGGTCCCTCACTCCAAGAAGGGTGTGGGCCCGACACACCAGTATTTATTACTTTTAGACCAATGTCACCATTTATGTATTCTAATACTTGCATTGTTACATCCCAATTTACTGTCACACCAATACAATTTGTATAACCTAAACCTAAGACAACAATACCTGGGGTATAACTCGTTGACGTTATACAAAATTTTGAAATTGGGGATGACATATTTATTGAGTGCGTTTGTGATGTGTACCCATTTCTAGGGTATACTCTAGTCGTTAAAGTGTCCTCACTATTCATATAAAAACTAACTGTACCTTCATTATAGTGTTCAAAACCATAGATAGTATCATAAGACCCAAAAGAAAACTTTGAGTAAACAATGTCATAAGTTTTTCCTAAACAAACAAAATTAGATGATGGTACCAAACAAGAATCTGGACCAAAAGTACTAACATTAATTGTGTCTAATGGTGTGAGCACAAGTGTGTCACCACCAATAGTATTGGTTGGGGTTTGTTGTATCGGTTGTAGTATGTCATCTTCTTTTTGACAAGACGAGAAAACAATTAAAGTTGTTAGAAGATATAAAAGGTATTTTTTCATAATATGTATTTTTTTGGTTAATTAATACTACAAAGATAATAAAAATATGTTAAACTACCAACTTTTTATGCGAATTTTTAATACCCACCACCACTAGAATAACCACCACCACTACTAGTTCTATTAGGTGCTGTAGATACATTAGGTTGGGTGGGTGTGGTAGATATAGTACTAGTAGTAGTTTCATTACTATTGTATCTAGGTATTGTGGTTGTTGTGTCGGTTGTTGGTCCAATATTTTTTTCACAAGGAAAAAATTCTGTTTTCCACATATTGTTTTCATATGGTGTTGTCTGATGTGGGATACAAACCTTATAGATTATTTGTTTACCGTTCGCACAATTAATTGTGATAACATTGTGACCCGCTTTAAGTCCTGTGTTAAATTCTTGTATGTTTTTACTAAAGTTGTTTGGTAATGTAAAATAGTTACGGTCTTGTGTTATTTCTTTTGGTGTATCACCATAAAAATTATTATACGCGTTATTTTCCATTTCTGATTGGCTTTCTATAATTTTTGATGTTGGTTGTCTAAAAACATTAAGGTTGGTTGGGTACCCACACGTTTTAAAATCAACATAGGTATTGGGTGGGTGATTTTCTATATTATTACTTATATATACATAGTCCAAACTATCCTTATATTTAACATTTTTTTGTGGCCACTCTGTGGTCTGATATAAAAGTTTACTTTGTGTTTGTCCTTGATTGTTTAATAAATGTAATTTGGGGTGTGTTGAAAAACAATTACACATAACCCCATCTATAATTGCGTTCTGAAATGCTTCTAACGAACCATAACCATTTTCACCAATTTGTTCTGGCATTATAGTGTTAGGGTTATAATCACTACACACACCTAACTTTGACTTTTCGTCATAATCACCCCTATATTCTCCATCACATAAAAATTCACAACAGGTTTGTCCACTATTACACAAGATACCTTGTACTATAGATGTTGATAGGTCTGGTGATTTACCAAAATACGACCCTTTGGTGGTACATATATTTGTTTGCCCGTTATATACGCATTTACTTGTAGGGTACTCACAACAAGATATATCATTTCTAACAATAATTCCATTATCATTCAGGCACCCTATAAAATTATCTTTATAATTCATAGCGGTAGGGTCCGTGCACCCATTTTCAGCTGCTTTTTCAATAATAGGTGTTGGTTCCGTACAAGCTTTTGACGCTTCGTCTAAATTATCAAAAACTCTATAAGCCGTATGCTTATTAAACCAGTCTATAAATCCCGAATTATTACATTTTTCAATACAACCAATGTGGGAATTTTCTTCTATAATTTCAATTGCTGAGGCAATACCGGTACTTATATCTCCATCTGGATTTGGGTATGGTAATGGAGTATTATTTTCGTAAGCTTCTATATTATCACAACATAACATGTTTAAAATTTCTACTTTGTCACTAGTAATTGTTGTTATTTCCTGTTGGCTGATTGTTTCTGGGAGCAACATGTAGGAAAATGTTCCTGCTTCTATTTTAACCTCATTTGTGTCATTTAAATTATTTCCACATATATAAAATTCCTTATTATAACCACCTATAATACCACTATGTATATTTTCTCTATTTTGTTCAAAATTTATATGTGTTTTCGTTACTTTAGCCATATTTCTTAATTATAATATAAAAACATTAATTAATAAGTGAAAACTTTCCAAAAGATGTCCAGAGTCACGCACCAATAAGCGTTCTGGGAAAGTATAGGTACTATAAACTCCTTTAACCTCTGAAGTATTATTGACTAGCAAGAAGTCTCCGTCATACCCCCCTTGACCTACTAAAATAAGATAGTCCACTTTGTATTCTTTTGCGTTTCCAATACCTGAAACTGTAACAACTCCATTGTCTATAATAGCTTCTCTAAAAGGCTTTACTTGGAAGGTTAGTTCGGTACCATTTTCTAGAATTTTAATTAGGTCTATCCCTTGGAATACATCTCTTTCGTCTCCAGGACACATTCTTAACCATTTTCCTGGTCTAGTTTCAATAGTTTTTAAATATTCTAATGCTGATTCCTCGTTTTTATCCCCAGGACCCGAACTTCTCTCTATAAGAGCTAAAACTTCTTGGTGGAATTGTCCGCTTTCATCAAAAAAGTCATTTTTTATGGTTTCCGAAGCGTCAACCAGTACATCAATGTCTAATTTACCATTTTTTACTGGTTCTAAACCACTTTTTTCAAATTCGTTAAGGATTAAAGCTAAAACAAAGACATGTGCGTCTACTTTATTTAGTGGTGACCACATAATTTCATCACCATCATAGTCTACAACACCCGCTCTATAAGTTTTACATGTTTCTGTTTCTATTTTTGTCCACCTATTTAAAGGTTCGTAAATCTCTTGCAGTAATTTAATCATAAATTGTGCAAAAGCTCTACGATTAGAGTCTTTATAGATTTTTAAGGTGTTATTAAAATTATACATATACTTTTATTATAAATATAAACACAACAAATAAAAAAGACCCCATATGGAGGTCTTTTTAATATATATTATACCATATTTCTATTGTTATTGTAATTACACGGAAACACAACTACCCATACAACCATTTTCATATAAATTTTGAGCTATAAATACACCATCTATACTCATTTTAGGGATTGTAAATGCTAATTTTGTTAAAATTTTCGTTATTTCTTCTATTGTGGGTTTTCCTCCCCCCATTCCGTTTATTACTGCGGCAATTATCGTATCTACTTCTTCGGTATAGTCGTAAGTACCCAGGTCTAAATCTACATAATCTGACATTGGATTTTTTCTTTCACCCTTTAAAGATTTCTTAAAACAGGATAGGCATTCTATTGAAACCTCTGGTTTTTCAATTTGTTCCTCAACAACAGAATTGGTTCTATGTAACATTCTCATTCTTTCAAGGTCTTCATCTTCACCAATATTAAGCAAATCACTTAATTCCTCAATATCTAATGTTAGTTCTAAAGAATCTGCTTCTATATTATCACCACCCACTACAGTTGTTTCCATATCTAATTCTATTGGTTCTGTAAATGCCATAGGTTGGTTAAATTGACCGCTTGAGGCTGCTGTTGTAGCTTCGTATAGTTTTTGTATCCTTTCTTTCTCTTCTTTTAATAAAATAAATGAGTTCATTTTTGTTTTTTATATAAATAGTTCTGTATCCGTAAAAACTTGATGTTTTATTTTAATTTTACTATTTTTAAAGTACAAAAATTATATTATGACAGGATTACAGACAAGAGAATTTATTAGAGAAGAAGAGGATGGTTCAACTACCATTACTTACGCTACAGATATGAAGGGTGTATTGAAGACACATAACAGTAAGGGTCCAGCGATTGTTAATAAAGAACAAAAAATTAAAGAGTACTATCTTTATGGTGTTAAATTAACCAAAGATATGTGGGAAAAAAAACATAAGTTGGCATAAAAAAAGGTCCGTTAGGACCTTTTATGTTTAATACTCAAATGATTTTTTCTTTTTTTGCCACCATTTTTTTTTCTTTGGTCCTGCTCCTCCTGCTTGTTCTATCGCACAATCTGCAACCACTACATCCATAAGTGCATCAGTTGCTAGTTCAGATATTTGACTTTTATAATTATTCAGTTTCATCCATTGGTCCATTGGGTCTTCTAACCCTGCTGCTTCAAAATGTTTTTGAGCTTTTTTATGGTCATACAACATATTAACTAACTTCTCTGCTTTCTTTAAAAACTTCCTTGTTGTTCTTTTTAATACTCCACCAGGAATGTTTTCTGCCATATCTTGTATCCCACCAAATACAACATTTAAAGGTTTAGTTAAAAAATCGTCTAAACCGTCTAGTGTGAAGTTACTCTGTCTTTCTTCACAAGTTTCTCCAGAGTTGTACAAATTGAACACCATATATAACGCGGTAGCTGTCTCTATGGTTTGTTTCATTAGTGTCTCTTTGGATAATTCGTTTAACTTAGGGTATTTTTTATAATCAACATCCTTAATTTCATCACTTATTAAATCACCGGTTAACAGTGCATTTGACATGTTTTCAAAGTACTCTTTGTCATCTTTTCTTTGTGTTCTTGAGGTTTTTCTAATTTGTCTTTTGAGGTCCCTCGCTTGCTCATCAATTTTTTCACTTTTTGTATCCATAGCTATTTTTTCAATTAAAGATACTAGTTCAGATTCTTTTAATGCTAGTTTATTGTTTTTCATGTTATATTGTTTTATATATATATAAATATAAGTTTATTTGCAAATATTATTAATTTGGTTTAAATTTATCGTATGACTCTGCACCATCCGCTATAACCTTAGATTCTCCACCCAAATTTATTAAATCTTTACGTTGTGCTTTAGTAATTATCCAGTAACTGTCCGACCCCACCCCTTCTTTTAACCTACTCATTTTATTTACAAATTCTGGTGAAGAGTTTGTTACATTATCACTAGGTCTTAACACCCTTTCCTTAGTGGGATATTTATCGTCATGTCCACTCTCCAAAAGTTCGTTAACTTTTTTCATGTTTTCTGATTTAAGTTTTTTTAGTCTTCCCATATCTTTTATTTATAAATAGTCTTTAAATGTTTCTAGGTAAATTGGCATTCATGTTTTCCGCCTGGTCATAACAAGCCATAAATGTTTGGTGCCCTTCTCTTTCATTTTGTCCACCATGCAACTTCCATGGATACATCCATTTACCCCAACCCCAACTCCAGTCCCAGGTTCCTGTCCACCAAGGTAACATTTTGAATGTAGCGTGTTTGTTCCTGTTGGATTGTCTAGATATTCCCCCGGTATTTCTTGCTGATGGTGGTGGTAGACAAAAGCTACTAAATGCTTGGTCGGTAGTGGAACAAATTTGATGGTCTTTCCATAAATATTCTGGTGGTCCACAGTGATAAGCGTAATGTATTGGTTGTGCAAATAATTTTTGAATCTTTGTGTTGGATGGTTTCCAACCCTCTTGTTCGGTTCTGTCTGTCCATAAATTATAGCTCTGGTACCAACAACTTCCATGGGCCTCCCATTTGTCATAGTAGTTCATATCAAAGCTATTCCAATCTCCTTGGAAGTCGTATCCCGGTAATTTTGCGTTTGTAGTTCCTGGTGCTGGTCTTTTAGCTGTAGACATACCTTTAGAATTAGTACATGTAGATGGGTCGGAACATGTACCTTGATTTCCTATACATCCATTAGCATTCATTGAAGCATTGTTTGCTGGTATCGGGTATTGTGTAGCAATACCTCCACCTCCTGTTTTACCAAATTGACCCCATAAGGACCATGCTGGTGATGGGTTGGGGCAAGCAACATGTGCAAAATTATAATCAGGTGGGTTCATAGGGCCTGTAAACCATGTTGCGTTACACGCAGTAGAATTAAAACCATTCATAGCAGAAGGGGTTGAGTTAAGGAAATTTTTTAAATAGCTTTGACTACCACCATAGTTTTGCCAAGAATTCATTCCAAAAGCTCCTACTATATCTTGATTAATTTGATATTTGTTTTCAACAACACTATTTGGGCCATATCTTGGTTCCCAGTCAGCGACATAACTTATTTTATAAGGTATATTACCATTTATGCTCATACCATCTCCATCACCCTCGTTCATATTGTCATCTTGCCACTTTTTTGTGTCTATATGTTCCATTGGTCTAAAGCTTTGACCTATTTGTGGTATGTCACCGTCTATTGTAATCCAACCCGCAAACATTTTACTTCCAGGAAATGCATATGCGTGAGAAAGACAACAGTCTTGATACTCCACAGTGCTTTGAGGTGCTTTTTCCCATCTATTAGAACCGTTAGCCCCCCACATAGTCCTACCTAAGTCATTATAGGTTACTAAAGGGTTTACATATGTGTTTGCACTACCAAACAAATTGGCACCACCAAGATTTGTGAAGGAGGCCCACACAAGCCTACAGTAGCTTGTAGATGAGGTGGCATTAGTATAGTCCGCTCTCCACCAAGTTTCTTGAGTGTAAGTCCTAGCTATTGGTCCGTGAATTACACCCCCGTTAAGACTATATGGATTGTTGTTAATATCCCACAATCTACCTCTACGTTTTTTAATATCCCATACGGTAGAAGTCCCATTGTTAGACATCTCACCCCAGTACGTGTCTTCGTCATAAGAAGCTAGTGTACCATTCATAATTTGATTGTTTGTGTCCACTTCATGTTGTGGTGCAATATATGGGTCACCACATGGACACGCTTTAACAAACCTTCTTAGATATTCTTGAGCACATGAAGCTGCTGTTGGCCATGACGCTAAACACTCAGCTATGGTGTGATATATATTATTTCCAGGACTTGCTGCTTGAGTTGCTACTGTCCATAGACCGGATACCCCGTGACAACCACCTTGAGACGCGTCACACTTATATCCTGTCTCACTCATAACACAACAACTATTATCCACCTTTATCCATAGACCAGCAGCTTGATTCCAAGGGGTTGGATATGTGTGAGCTATACTACCCGAGCAATCCTCCGTTGCGGTAGGGTCATAATTAAGTGCCCCTGAGTCCATACACCCAGGTATACCACTTGGTCTTAATTTACAAAAAGTTGTATCACCTAATGGTGAGGTTGTAGTTTTTCTTCTTCCAGCTGGTGTGGTGGCATTCTGCTGAGCAAAAAAGGCCGGTACCATACTAGTCGGTATAGTGTCCCCTTCTAGGTTGTAAGCTCTTTTACAGTCATCTTTACTTTTAAATAGTCCTTGTGGGTAAACATATTTACATGTAGTATTATATACCGTATTAAATTCATCCGTACAACAACCAACATTACAACCTTCACAATGTGGACCGGTAACTAATTGTGGGGATGTCATAGGGGAAATAACACTAGACCATCTATTACATTGGCAGTTGGCTCTCCATTGACCATTATCTAGTATTGACCCTCCCCCCATTATATTTCCTGGTGAGAACTTAATATCTCCATAGGTGGTACCAGGCCAAGTAATAGGTAGACTTATAGTATTTGCAGCAGGTAACTTTACAGGAGCAAGTGCTGCCGATATTGGTCTAAAACACCCATTTAAATAAGCATTAATTTTATAACTAAAGTAATTATAATTAGCACAGGGTGTTGTCGTGGACATATTTCCCCATGCTGCCAGAAAGGGTGATGATGATGGTTGGTTAGGTTCCATCATAGATTGTTCACAATAATTTCCACCACCCGGATTTCCAATTGATTTGAAACCATCACCAGAAGGGAAAGTTCCCCAAGCTGGGTCATTTGGCCCCCATGGACCTGCCGGGTTACTAGTTACATTTCCAAAACTAGTCCACCCTTCACCAGGAAACGTCTCACATGCCGGATTTGAACCATTAGGGAAAGGTTGTACGACTGTTGAATTATAAGGAGGGGCATTATTAGGTTCACTATTATTATTAAGATGCCAGTTACGAGGAATTCCGGTTGGTGGATTTCCTACTTTCTGAGTTCCCGGAACTGGTGTTCCTACTACACCACCTATCCTATCATAGTGTGGCACTCCAGTTGGTCGATTATTATAATCAAAACCACCAAGTTCGGTACGTAATGGAAATTGTTTGGCCATCCTATCTATGTGTTCAACAACATCTAAATATGTATAATTAGGTCTTATTCCTTTATAATACCCATTAGTACTTGGTTTTTTACTCATGTTGGAAAGACTATAGACATAGTGACCTTCTATTGTTGGTACTCCAAGGTCCGGACTACCGTCTTCTGGGTCCCACCAAGCAACAGCGTACCCGGTAGAGCCTGAAATTCCTGCGGGTCTACCCATAGTACCATCTGAATTCGTCTGATTATAATCCCAACTGTTGTGTCCCAACCACATCATAAACCCTATTACTGATTTAGAAGCTTCTTCATAGGTTGATGGTACTTCACCAGACCATTCAGGTGAATTACTGAAAGACCATTTTGGTAGTGTTTTTGCCGTTTGGGAGTTGGTACTTTCGTCATAAAAGAATACTTTTATACCTGAAAAAGTTATATTACTATAATAATAATTAAGAGGCATGCTTGCCCATGGAGTTTGAGCTTCACAACCTCTCTCACCTAATTTATTGTA
>TARA_R110000824_G_scaffold109215_5_pt1 | contig 21252 bp, 18 predicted proteins | sample TARA_R110000824 | Tara Oceans TARA_R110000824 (sample SAMEA4397747) | marine metagenome | biome: Polar Biome; feature: [MES] marine water layer (ENVO:01000295) within the mesopelagic zone...; material: water (ENVO:00002006), including particulate matter (ENVO:01000060) such...
ACCGCCGTTAATCTGTCTTTGTGTGAAAATGAAATCATTAGATGAAGCGTCTTGATTAGTAAGGTCATCAACCATATCGTGATTAGAATGTAAGGTAGGCACTAAAGCACACATCAATCTATTCCAAAAGTTAATCTGCTCTATTTTCATACCCTGAATGTTAGAAATACTAAACATATCAAATAAACCATATGCTCCTAATCTTGGATTAATAAATGCTTGGTCTTGTGCTACTGCTCCAGCAGTTGTTGGGAGTGTTGTGTTATTACCTACATTACTGCCGTCGCCCTTTAGAACTTTCATCTTAAAACATAACCGAGCAGTTCCAGGTTTCATAAAAGCATCTGTAGGTGCTAAATTAAAGTTCATAATGTGAGTGCCTTGTTCTCGTGAAAATATACCACTCGCTGGGGCATTTGTGGGGAAAATCTCAACAAACTCTTTTGTATCTCTACCAACATCCATATTTTATAATATAGAGATTAGAAAAAAAAATTAACAATTGGTTCTATATATTTATTATTTATGCTTCTACTCTTAATCCTGAAGGAGTAATTCTAATTCTTCGCAGGTGGCCGACGAATGAGTGAATTAGAGCATCATAATCCCCTGCCGCATCCCTCTCAATATACAACTGAATATCTTTACCAGTAGCATTAAATGTATTGCCGTATCTTGCGAATGCTTTAGCAAACATAAAATATTGTTTCGCAAATGTTAAATCTCTAACATCCCAACCGCAAGAGTCCATCGCTTTAGTCATTTCGTATAAATGGTGTTGGTCTTGTAAATCACTTGCGTTATTAACTGGAACTTCTGTGAGTTCTACACTTCTTTCAGGTTGGATAACCCCATCAATAGACCAATGATAACTTTTCCATTTATCAAACATTCCGTTTAAGGCGTGGGAGAATGGGTCAAGGTGCGAAAGTGTAGAACCAGCAATTGCTGCGTTTTGAGTTGCTGAAGCAACACGAGCAGCATAAGTCCCATCAGTGTAATTTTCTTGAGTTGTTGGAATTGATAGAACAGAATAAATCCGTTTATTAACAATTGGGAGTTGGATTGACTGCGTAGTAATTGCTGCTGGGAGTGTGTGTTTATAGACTTGGTAGGACTTGATATCTAAAGATAAACCTTCACCACTTGCTACTTTTCTTGCTATCATACCTTCATACGCCTTACTTGGTAGGACTTCACCTACAACCATAGATACATTAGACATAGTAAATCCTGATGTCTGTGCGGCGTTATAAGTAGAGAGTCTTAAAGCACCTGAAGCGTGAGCCCCAGCGGCAGAACCAGCAGCAGCACCATCAACGCATAACTGAACTTTAGGGTCAGCAAGAGTTCCTGATATTTGGACTCCTTGATTTTGACCTGCTCCTCCACCTACAATAGCATCTGCTTCAAGAGCGAATGTATCGTTTCTTGATACTACACCTGCCGCATCTGTTTCTAATTTATAAGTTGCTAAATGTGTGCCGTCAAAAAAACCACTTGATACTACAGATGGAGTAGCAACTGCTGTTCCTTGTAGTTGAGCGTCTATGTATTTCGGTCTTACTTCATTAGTGCCTGTTTCTTGTAGTTGGACGACTGGAAGACCAGCACCATTATTACCTCTGCCTGAAGCATCACTTGATAATACATCAAAATCTTTAGTTCCGCCACCACCAGCAAATGCGGTTTCATTTACTGGGGCAGTTAGATATGATAAGGAGGTGTCCTTACATAATGCTTTAACAGGATTTCTAACTAAATGAAGTTCTATGCGGATTCCTGAGGCAAACTTGTTAGGAAATATCATCCCTGATTGGAATAAACCTGTTCTTAAAGGCATAACAAAGGTATTTTTGTTATAAGTAGGAGTAGCAGCAATAGTTCTACTTTTACTACCAACAATACCAGTTGAAGGAGGGCCTGCTCCTGCTCCAGCAGAAAGAGTTAAATTGGAATCCCAGTATTGCTGAGATTGTGTATCTCCTATCTTATAAGTGCCTTCACTAATACCTTTTTTTGCTCTTTCAGGGTCGTCATTAGCATATTTCATCATAGCAGAAACTAAAGTATTGTAATCATCAATCTCTTCTATAAGAGAACCATTCTTATTATCACGAATTACTACTCTTTGAATAAGAGAATGAATTGCTGAATGCGGACGGCAGACAAGGGGGTCAGGCCCTCCTTCTAATTCTAAATCAAACTTTAAGAATGTTGCTTCAGGGTCAAAATATCCAATCATTTCAGGGATTTCTAACTGAATTACCCTATTCCCATTAGGAGAATAAGTTAATCCGTTAGTGGAAGGCACATCAACGGAGCGGTAAGGCACATATCTTTCATCACTTGCTCTAAAACTCATTATTATTATAATAATAAGGTAAGAAAATAATTTTAGAAAACTTAAGTATTATTTTTATTAATGTGAAACTCCATTTGTTAAAGGAGTTATAGCAGATGAACCACCTTGTAAAGACTGGGTCATACCACGCTGACCTGTCGCCATAGCACCCATAAGATTAGCAGATGCGGTTGTCTGTCCTTCTTCTGCTTTTTCATAACTCCCCTCTGCCCCTGCTTGTCCTGTGGTAGTATCTGCTTTGCCTTTATGGTATTCATCCCACCACCCCTTAATATCTTCATATGCTCCATATCCAGCAAGACCTAAACCTACAATTTCAGGGGCAGCAGCAGTTAAACCTCCTAATACTTCTAATCCAGTTCCACCTATTTCTGCGGCAGTTGATACATCAGCAACAGCAGCAGCGTCAGCAGCATCACTTGTTCCTACTCCTACTTTCTCAACATTAGAAGCATCAGCACCTACTCTACCTTTAAGAGAACCACCTAACTTACTTATTTTACCACCTACTGCTTTAACAGGTTTAGTTATATCAACACCACCTTTTTTTGCTAAAGATATTGCGGTTGTTCCTATAGTTCCTGCTGTCGCCATAATACTCCCCTCATCTTTTGACTTAAGAATAGAGTTAAGTTTGCCTTTTGCGTCCGCCATATTTTGACTGGCTGAGTGATAGCGTGATAAACTATTTTGTATTGAACTCATATATAAGTGTGTTTATATTTTTATTTAAAAAATAATTTCTATTATATATAAAAATGAACCACAATTTAGAATGGAAACAACACCAAAAATATCCAAGATTTACAATATGCGAAAACGGAGATATATGGGATTTAAAAAAGGATATATCAAAGAGAATAACAGATGATAAGGCGAATGGAGTAATGTGTGTATGTTTAGAAGACACTAAAAGAAAACAACTCAATAGGGTAGTGTATGAAACTTTTATAGGGGAAATAGAACCGAATGCGATAATAAGACATCAAGATAAGGATTATAAGAATAATCATCATACTAATTTGTATAAATGTTCTCGGTCTGTGGGATGTAGAAGATGGAAGCAAGGTAAAGGATACTCAAAACATACTGAAAAAAAAGCACTAAAAGATGGTAAAATAAAAGAATATACCAAATACAGAGCACATTTTAGAGATAATGATGGTGAGGTTCTTAATATAGGTTGTGCTAAAGACCCTGCTGGAGCAAGAAGAATATATGTTAAATATGCTTATGAGTTTGACTCGCAAACATACGATTTCTTAAAAGATGAATACGATGAATATTTCGGTAAAATATTTAATAAAAAATAAATCTCTCTAATATAAATGGAAAAGTGTAGTAGTGATAGTGAGTTAAAAAACTTAACACAAAAAGATAAGAAGAACATATATAATCAGTTTAAGAAGTTTATGAAGGAGTTTGAAAAAGAATGTAAAAAACAAGAAGAACTGGAGAAAGAAAAAGAAGAACAGCAGATTATTTTTAAAGAAGTAGATAATCCTAATGAAAGAAAAAGAGTAATACATAATCTATTAGGATTTGTGTTTGAGGACTGGGACGAAAATAAAGTATTTGAAGAGCAATTAATAGGATATGATGAAGAAATATACTCTGTTATGAAAGTTAGACACCCTAAAGATGTAGAGGAGTTTAAAAAAGATATGGAAATAATGGTAATGTTAAGAAAGAAATGGAATTATTTTGATGAAGACTAAAACCAAATCTCCTCCGACCAAATATTAGTATTTTCTTGTTGATATTCTTGGGATTTAGGAGTTTCTATAAAGTGTCCCATCATACCTACTCGTTCCCATTGTTGGTCTTTATGGAAAAACTTTTTTACTATATTTTTCCAAATATCATTTATATCCGCATTTTTAATCTCTTCATCAACTGGGAAGAGAACTGGTAATTCAGTAAAGAGTGTTTTATAATCTTTTATCATTTCAGTCATAAATGTTTTGTATGTAAATAAGTATTTTTTGAGGGTTGCTTCACCATTTAACATAAGTTTTTGATAGAAATATTCACCATTACAATTATTTCCACAACTATCATAGAAGAACCAATCATTTTTAAAACATAACCGAGTTCTAAATGCCTCTTCCATCTCTTTATCATTCGCCATAATGTATTCATTTTGACTATTTATTCTATGTAAGAATATATTGTGCCGCCACCAGTTTTTAAAGTTCTTCTTGACTACACGCAAATTATGAACTGGTAATGGTTTTACGAGTAATAGTTTATAATATTCTTCACAATACTCCTTATATGCTTCTTCTTGTGGTCTATCATTAAAAGATATGTATATCATTTTACCTAAAATGCCGTCCCAATATCTATACCCATTTGACTCTGTATTGGGTTCATATTTCGGTTCATTTTTAGAATAGTAATTTTTTGCGTATTTAGTATGCTCTTGTTGTATATAATAATTTAGTGCTTTACAAGTTTGTAGTCTTATCACCAAAGACATAAACATTTCATTAATATATTCATATCCCACCTCACTTAATACAATTATATTTTCATCATTAGGGAGATTTTCTTTGTCCCACTCTTTAAAAGCATCAGTTTTTTTAAAAGGTTTAGCAAACTTTCTTGTTAGCATCATTAAATCTTTGGATGTTCTCACAATAATAGCGGTATTCATATCTTTATATACTTTTAATATCTTTATATAGTTTAACAAATAATCTACACCTTTAACAAATAATCTACATCGTGTGATTTCAATTTTAAAAATATCAACTTTAATAAAATGAGTGATTTTGTGATAGAATTGCCCTGTAATGAGTATGGTTGGACGAGGCAGTTTTATTTTATGAAGTGTATGGAATGTAATAATTTACAATTCATAAATCCCTATGAGTTTTTTAATAAAGAGTGTTGTAATTACAACAATTTCTTAAAAATAAAATCTAATGCTAATACTATAATAACAAAATGGCGGATTTTACTGATAAAGTTGATACATCGTCGCCAGCGTCCCAAGTGGTATCTACACAGATGGTAGGTGCTTCTTCTCCCTCCGAACTTGATGTTAGAGTAGTCCAAGACGCTCAAGATATGACTATGCTTTCTACACAGATTGACCCACTTGTGTTTAGTGATACATTTGCTCGTTTTAAGTTTGATAATAAAGGCATTTTAGATAGCAATACTACCCTTCAGTGCTGTATTCTCGCTGCTAATGGTGGAGGTCAAGGTAGTCCTGAAGCACAATCCTTTCTCCCTATTGGTGTAGGAGCACATTCACTTATACAGAGAGCAAGACTTCTTATCGGTGGTAAAATCGTATCCTCAATTGATAATAACCCCTACTATCAAGCAGTCGTAAAAGGATTTCAACCTACCGATGATAGAGCATTACGCTCACGCATTCTACAAGGCGATTTATGGGATTGGAATATCCATAAAAATCTTGATAGAGAGGAAAAAGATAATACTATAGGGATGAATAAGTTTTTCATTCCTTCTACCTCCCAACCTCAAGCAACTTTGGAAACTACACCACAATATGCTATTCCTTTAAGTGAGTTATTCCCTGTATTAAAACATAAAATGCTCCCCTTATTCGCAATGGATGAAGATGTAATTGTGGAGATAGAAATGAATAATGCTGACGGAACTGGTGCTAATGCTGGTGGTCGTCGTCTTTGCTATAATGGTGATGTAGCAAGTGGGACTGCTGCTGATAACAATATTGTAGGAGCAAGAGTCGGTTGGAAATTATATGCTGATTATCTATTCTATGAAAACGACCAAATGATGGCCTTAGGTGATAGATTAAAAAGTGGTGGTTTCTCATTTGTCTATCCTGATATTCAATCCACTACTAAAGTTTTACAATCGGCATCTACTAATGAAAACTTTGAGATTGGCGGTCAAGGGAGAGTTATTCGTTCTCTAATGGCGATGAAAACTCGTGCTGCTGGTGTTGGACTCCCCAGCACTGGTTTCTCTAACTTTAGTGGTGCTGGTAATGGTGGTGCTGCTGCTAATCCTGAAGCGTCCTCCTTGTTAGGTCGGTATGTTTCTCAAGCAGAAGATACTGCTGCTGGTGGTTCATTTAAGTTTAATCTAAGAGTAAATGATAGAAGATTATTTAACTCCTCTCTAAATACTGCTGCTAAATTACACTATTTCTTGAGTGAAACTGGTAATAATGGTGGTTATTGGTGTAATACTGGGTTATACTCCTATGATACTAATGCTGCTAACATTTCAGCAGATGGTGTTGTTGGTGCTGGTCTTAATACTGCTACTAACACTATGACTACCCCTCTTAACGAAATGATTGGAGGTCAGTTCCAACCTATAGGAGTCCATTTCGGCAACGGACACGAGAATTATCCAGGAAATGGCGTTCAAGTAGAACAGAAACCTATACTTGTAGAATATGAGCGTGTAGGTGCTGGTGCTACTCCTGTCGGCGGTAATGGGTCGGAGCAGACTTGGAGGTTCTTTTTAGTATATGAACGGACATTCTCCTTAAGGGACGGCAAAGTTTTTATTTCTGCGTAAAATACATAAAGTTTTTTTAATACTCTCTATATATAAAATAATGAGTTTCTGTTCTAACAAATGCGAAATTAATAACCTTTTCCTAAAACAAACTGAATTAACAAGAGAATTACAAACTGCGGTATTTGAGATGGTTAGACAGAAAGAATATTTTGAGAGTGTTGTAGATGGTGAAGAAGCAACAGAACAATATGAAGAACTACAAGAAGAAATTAACCAATTAAGAGAAAAAAACAAATATTTAGAAGAAAAACTCTCTAAAATCAATGATTTCTTAACTCTTTAAAATCCTTAAAGTTGAATTATTTAAGGTATAGAAGATAGTATAAGATATAATGGACGAACACGCAGAAAGACCTTACAAAGTAGGATGGTATAGGGAGAGCGAGGGCAATGGGGAGAAATACAACAGCAGACATTATCGTATTGATAAGGTTAGTAAGAATACATTAGTAATTGCTTATGACGATTGCTGGCTCCCAATCCGCAAAAAGATATATACTAAACACGCCGAGATAGGACATACTCATCCTGATAAAGACAAAAAATATCTAATGTTGGACGGACATAACAAGAACGCTCATAAAACATTCCTAAAAGATTGGTGCTTAATGATGAAAGGTGGTAGCATAGATGATTATGAAAAAGTAAAAGCAACGAACTTCTGCTTGGATGAGTGCTGCGGTGATGTTTCTACACCAAACACACACGGAAACAATATTCCAGAGGCGTTTAATAGTGATGATGACGCTGTGCCTATGGGGGGTGAGATAGCAGTAGCACAAATCACAGCAGATACTAAACGCTTGGAAGTCGCTATTAAACTCCTCAAGGACAAGGATAAAGAAATAATATCATTAGAGTATGATTTCTTTAAACTCCTCAAGGACAAGGATAAAGAAATAATATCATTAGAGTATGATTTATCACACGCCGCCGATATTAATACGACACAGCAGAAGCAGATTGAGCGTCTAACAACTGAACTCAAAGACGCAGACATCGCACTCACACAAGTCTTAAAAAACCTAAATAAATAAATAATATACTCTTTATCAGTCTTAAACTACCCTTTTTTTTATATATTCACTAAAGAATAGAACATTAGAGATACATATATTTACATATTAATTCTTGATTTTGGAAACCCCTAAAAATAGATACTCGTAGGATATGTCTTTTGGGTGAAATATTATGTAAATATATGTATCTCTAATGTATTATCAACCTATGTATATATAAAATACCCTATATTCTAACTAATAAGGTATAAAATAACATATATTCTACCTATGAATATATAAAATAAGCGTTTTATAAGTAATTATATTATATTATATAAGAATATAACAGAAATGGGCGACTCAATAATAATTTTAAAAGGTGGAAAGAATTGGTATGATGACGAATATAATACTCCTATGATTTATTGGAGAAACATAAAACATCTAATACCGAAAGATAAAACTATATGGGAGGGTTTTTATGGTAATGGTAAATCTGCTGAATATATAAAAAAGTTAGGTTTTGATGTATTAGATAATACTGGGGATTTTTATAGAGCAATTACTAAATTAGGTAAAGACCCTAATATATGTCTTCTAACAAACCCTCCCTATACAAGATTTCGTAAAATATTAGAAGCACTTGTGAATACAACAATACCATTTTGTTTATTAATACCTATTAGCAAAATATCTATGATAGAAAATCAACAATATCTAAAAAAAATGAATATACAGATTATTATTCCTAATCAATATAGCGGTTTCGTTAAAGACGGCAAACAATTACCAAATCCTCCTTTCTATTGTGTATATCTCACAAGAGGATTTAACTTAAAAAAAGATATACTATTTTTACCAAATATGTCGTGTATAACAAGAGGACGACCTCCTAAATTAGCAGAAGGAGAATTACAGAAAGATTATTGTAAAGATTGTAAGATTAAGATTGATGAGTGTGAATGTATAGAACCTAATATCATTTTATGATTCTTGCTTATTGGTGAAATCGCCGACCGCCTCATAAATATCTCTTGTATAAAAAGGGACACAATCGCCTCTACCTGCTAACTTCTCTGTATCTGTAAAATATAGACCACAATACTCAAAATCAATCAAATATAATTTACCATTCTCTTCTAATATATTTTGGAAGCGTATATCATTGTGAAATAATCCAGTATCATCCTTAAACCTTTTATATAACTCCTTGATTTGTGGTATGAACTTTCTGCGATGATGAAGAGGGTATTTATCATATAATGATTTACCTTTAATTTCTATTATTATTTCTCTTTTTTCATTATCAAAACTAATCATTTGTGGTATGTAATCTAATTTTCTTTTATATATACATTTCTCTCTTTCATATCTATCTAATCCTATTGACTTCTCCCTTCTTCTTCTCCCCCATTCACCACCCTTTTTAAAACCTTTTGTTAAAGTTTGATTTTTTCTATCATATAATAATGTTTTTTTACTCGGCATTTATATTAACTAATAAAAAAAAATTATATTTTTTAATGCGTTTAAATTAACTCAATTTATTCTATAGTATAGATATAAAATATTATGCCTCAACCACCCATACTCGTAAAATCATTAGTCTATGCTTTAAAACTCCAAGATGATAAATATTATGTAGGAGAAAGTTATAATATTAATTTTAGAATAAGTCAGCATTTTAACGGACAAGGAAGCAAATGGACTAAATTGTATAAACCTCTTCGTATATTAGAAGTGAGTGATAAAGAAACTGAAAAAGATTTAACCTTACGCTTGATGACTGAATACGGATGGAAAAATGTAAGGGGAGGTTCGTGGTGTGCCGTTAATCTAACTTATAATCCATTACAAAATCAAAGACCTACTGAATGTATGCTTTAATCTTATTATTATTATATTGGAGTATATATATGAAAGATAGCGAACGACCAATTAATAAACCATATCCATCAACAGCAAAAGGCAAGAAATACTCGGTAATAGTTATGTATCAAGGTAAGAGAAAGAAACTCAACTTTGGAGCGAAAGGTATGGATGACTGGCGTAGTGGTTCAGCAACAAAAGAACAGCGTAAATCTTACCGAGCAAGAGCAAGTGGAATTAAAAATAAACAAGGACAACGAACATATAAACTAAAACATACAGCGAATTATTGGTCTTACAATTATCTTTGGTAGTGTAAATCTCTGTATAAAATGTTATAACATACCTATATAATTCTATTTATTTTCTATGCTACATTATATAATGAATAATGTTAGCACCGCCTTCCCACCTGAAGAAGCAACTGGGACAATAGTATTAGAATGTAATAGATTAAATAGTGTTGAGGTTAATACACTGGGCGAAACTGACGAACAAAGGTCAATATGGACTAATGCCTTAGGGAGTGGTGTGAAAATATATCCAGGTGATGAAATATCAATTCATTCAGCATATATTAATCAGCAAGGGGGAGGAACAGATGCTATTGAGTTTAACGGCAAACAACATTTAAGAACAACAAGGGCAAAAGATGGAACAGCAACAACAAGAATAACTCAAGATAATAAACAGAAATTATCATTCTCATTTTATAGGTCAGCAGAAGGAACTAACTATTCTTTTTTACCTGTTCCTATGGCGACAACTGGTTTAGCACCTGCTCTTAATAATATTGCGAATTATTATGATTGTCCGCAAACTTGGACTAAAATAGGAGCAGGATATCTACCAAATGAAGACGCATTTGTGAATGGTGGTCTTATAAATGGTAGTTTTCAGCACGACGCATCAAGATATACCCATATGGATTTATTGAGTGATTATAATACTCCTGATAGAGAACAGAAAAAAAGTGATTATAGAGATGCCGACTTAATTTATTCTGCCGATAATGTTGGTATAGTTTTTACAGATTATATCTTAAATCCTCCTAATACATATTTAATTGGTAATAACTCTACTTGGTTAGGTGGTGGTGCTGTAGATGTAAGACAAAGGACATACACACAACGAGCAAAAATTAAAACACAAGATATAGAATTAACACTCCCTACTGGTTTTATATCGGCTGATGATGTAGCAACCAGTTTAACTAATCAATTACAAGGTATTACATCTATATCTACTGGGAGATTATCAACTGGGTCGCATTATACCGACCAAATCAACGGCGATTGTAATTCATTAGCAATTAAAAATAATGTGTATCAAGAGTTAGATGCTATAATAGAACCAGTCCCCCTCATAAAAAGAAGTGGTGGTTTAGACGGCACTTCACAAGACCCCACAACCACCACAGCAGACCAAAATAACGCTGGGACTACTCAACATTCAGTATTTGATACATATTACATTGCTAATAGAGGTAATACTATGACTACAACTGGCGACGCAACTGGATTAGGTTTATTAGACTCAAATAAATATTTTGACTCCATTTTATTTAAAAATCCTGATTTAGTGAAAGCAGGTCAAGACCTCGCACAAGTAGGTCTTAATGACTCACAACACGGCAATTATCTACCTATCACAACAAATACAAGTCCATCAAGACAAGACCCCATTAGAACAGCACTCCCCTTTCAGTTTATTAGAGGTGCGTATATGGGAGATACAGCATTAGAGTATGACCTTGTCCCTACTTCTATGATATCCCAAAGATTAGCACATTTATATAATAAAAATATTAACCCAGCATCCACGACTAAAAGTAATACTTATATTATGACTAATGCTCGTTGGACTTATGAAAATCTTAAACTCTTTGAAACTTTTTTTAAATCACAAGACCCAGCAAAAGATAACTATACTAATGTAGCAGAGGTTGTATTTAATAATGCTACTTCTCAACCTACTTATACATACAGCGAACAATACTCCACTAATAAATATAGATTTATCAACATAGAAAATATTTTTGATAGTATTGCTGCTGCTGGTGAGGGTGCTGATATATTATATGAAGAAAGTGGCGACTTTACAACTCCTTCACCTTTTACAATAGCAGCACAGACCACAATAGGAATAGCAGGGAGATTTGGTGCTGATAATAGTTCTACTAATAATATTAATGTAAATAATACTAATGCTGGTATTTTAGACATAAAACAGAGAACAAGCGGACAAACACATTTACAATATATAGATTATGATGTATCAAGAGCAGATATTACCCCTTCTAATTCTCCTCAAACTGGTATAGAGAGTTGGGGTGGTTTTGCTTATCGTCGTTCTCCTAATGGATTTGTTGCTGGGATACAAGATGATAGAAATGATTATATATCTTTTAAAATACCGAGTAATGTTGCCTTCTTAAATGGTGAAATGAATGTTAATTTTGCTAACAAGGTAGGAACAACAACAATTCCAGTAGGTGATTATTGGAATGCTGGTATTACTCCTACTTATCCAGTAATAGGAACAAATACTCCTTTTGGAACTGGTAATTATCCTCAAAACCACTTTCCAGCATTATTTAGTATGGGAGCAACAGACCAAGCATCTTTGGGTGGAGCAGGAAGATATGTCTTTTGGACGACCATAGACCCAACTATTCCAATAGTCCAAACTGGAGCGTGTCTTCCATACTCCTATGTCGGTTGGTCGCCTACCTTTACGAGTTATGGTAATGAAGCAATGATATTAACAAGTGGATATACAAACTCAACAGAGCATAGGTCAGCACAAAATGGAGCGACAGAAGATACAACATTTGGTGGTGGTAATGAGTTTAGAGATATGGTAGGAACTTCTTGGAATAATCAAAAAATAGATAAATGTATGTGTGGTGCTAAATCAATGAAGATACAATATGACGGAAGTGTAGATGGTAGTATAGGTAGATTTTCATTCACTGACTTACATACTGCTCCTGAGAGTGGTAATTATTGGGCGACTGGCGACCCCTTCCCTCAAGATTGGACTGGTGAATGGGGCGACCAAGACCATCAAGCACAACAATTATTAAGAGTGCCTACACATCACAACGACGCAGCACCTGACTATTATAATAAACAACTCGCAACAAATTATGCGGATTGGTGGTTAGGAACACAGAAGTCAGGGTCAGTAGAATATACAGATGCTGGTATTTTAAATATTGGTGAGGTTCTTAAACATCCTGGTTTTCATTCTATAGGTTCAGTAGCACATTTTCTACCTGAATATAATAATACTAATACTCTTAATAGACCTTATGGTAAAGGCACAGCAATAGACCCAATGTCTGTTGATATACATTCATATCCGTTTTATTGTGGTAGGAGTAGGCAAGAAGATAGTGGTGCTGTATCTTGGAATGGTAATGGGTTAAATATGCCTAATGTAGTGAGTAAAATATCTAATGCTGGAGATAAAGTCTTGCGTATCAGTCCAAATTATTTTGAGAATAATGTGAATGAAAATTATAATATGATGATTGCTAATAATATCAATCCCAAAACTGGAGTTGTTATAGATGCTACTTGTGGTGTCTTTTTAGAAGATTTTAATATTTTACCAGCAGATTTCCAAAGTAGTTTATGGAGTAAATTAGGATTTACATATAATCAATTACATCCTACAAAAGGAAGTCGTCAAGGTAATACTCCTAATATAACTGCTGGGTTTTCATATACAGATAATGCGGTTCTCCCATTAACAACTGGAGCAGATATATCACAAATCAGTCAAGGTAGTCTTGTATGTGGGAGATATGGATATTCACAAGGTATAACAACTATGGTAGGTCGTGTATATGATAATTTAGAGCATTTATGTAATTTTAGCGAACCAGGTTATACAGCAGGAGCAATAAATCCATTAGACAATACAGAGAACTTTGGAAGATATAATACTTTTACAAATGCTGCTATTGGAAGACAAACGAAAAAGGATTATACTAATTTTACAACAAATACAGATATTGATACTCCTTGGGGAGTTAAAGGTGATGGATTTTTAGATTATACTGATGGTGGAAGTGGGTTTGGAACTTGGAATATCTCACAAAATCAAAGCGACGGATTACAATTAAAACAAACGAGTTCTATGATACAATCATTTAAACTCAAAAAATCACAAGATTATCCCTATCTAACTATCTTTACAGACCTTATCAACGGACAGAAATATCTTGGTGGTGGAGGTTCTGCCGAACAACTCCCAGCAATAGGAGTTGTTCCTAAACAAAATCCCAGTGATGATTTCTTTTATAATACATATGATGAAGCACTCACATTTAAGGCAACAAAACAATATCAAGTATCACAAATTACAACAAAGATAGCAAGACCTGACGGACAATTAGCAAATGTAGATAGGTCATCATCAGTTATATATCTCATTAAAAGGGCGAGAACAATTGTTCCCCCTAATTTAGAACCACAATTCGCTAAATTACAAGAAGAAGAAATGGAAAAAGATTTACAAGACCAAACAAGCGAAGAAGAACGCATAGAAGCACTACTAAATACACTTACTCCTACTCAATATTCAGCGTTTAAAGAAGTAGGTGCTGAACGAATGAACTTACAAGAAATGGAAGAGTTTTTATTAACTCAATAGTCAATATTATTTTCTAATCTTATATTTATAAATATGAGTATAGTTAGTTTAGATAGTAGAAGTTCATTTGCTGGAGAAATACAAAGACCATACGATTATTCTGTGTCTTTTAAAGAACCACTCGTTCTAACACCTAACTCCAGAGTTCAGTTATTAGCAGTGAAAGTCCAAAGTGATTTAGCAACTTTTGATGTAAATACTGCTAATAATAACAATATATTTTATGTTAGATTTGGTATGAGTAATAATAATGCTGGCGTATTTAATGAAAAAATTAATCCAGCAATAAAAGTTATTCTTGATACTGGTATATATGATATCAAAGAACTATGTGTTGAGATAGAAACTAAAATACAAAAAGCACTTGAGAGGTCTTATAGTAATTATTTAGAGTGTGTGGTAAGTAGGGAAACAATAGCAGATGGAGAAGAAGTAATATTTATTGAGTTTGTTGCTGCCGAGCAATATTCCTTTAATGGTAATTTGCCCCAATCAGCACAAAGGTTCGTAAGAGGTGATACTGCGACTACTAATATAAATGCCTTTTCACAACAAGGAGCAAGAGGTAGATTTAGCAATGAAGGATTTAATGTCGGCCCAGGTTCGTCAGGAACTTTCGTTGGTCTTGCTGACCCTACCGCTACAACTCCCAATTATTTAACTTGTCCTGATATGAGGCAAAATATTAATGCCGCAGTAAATCCGTATAATTGTGATAGTAATGGTGGTGCTTTAAAATATAAGGTATTTCTTGATATCCAAGACTCGTTGGCGTTGGGGACATTAGGAGATTTAACTATAACACTTATTACTCCTGGTGCTGCGGCGAATGTTATATTGTGGGATGCTTATGTTGGTGATGGTTTTGGAACTTCTCTTAATGTTGAGTTTGAGGACGATGCCGCAGCAACTATACCTACTGCTGACTCTTTTAATGCTACTAATCCCACTTTTGGAGATAAAATAAGACCTAATGATGGATTAACTACTCTCGCAGCAACCTTTGATACACAAGTAGCAAACGGCAATTGGAACTTGGAGATTGCTAATACTGGTGCTGGAAGTTGGGAGATAAATAGGTGTGTAATTTATGTCCCACACTTATCACATCAAAATAGACCGACTATGACTGCTCCATTATATAAGACAACCCCTGTTGCTATGTGGAACTCCCAAATAGACGGAATTACCGACCCACAACTTATAGGTAGTGTAAATAAAACTCTATATACACAAGGCGAAAGTTTCTTAAACGGAAATAACAATATGGCGACTTTATTTCCTATGACGGATGACGATTGTATATCTCATTGTGGATATTGGTGGGGTCTTAAAGGCAAAAATCAAATGGTTATTGATAATACATCTCTCCAACCAAACGCAGTAGTATTTAATGATAATGATGTATATGCGTGGGATGGTAGTTTAAATTATCCAAACGCTGTTAATATCTCCCAAACAAACAGACAGACAATAGATATAGGTTGTTATGTAGCATTAGGAGGTGAAGTAATAGAAGATGGATATGTAGCACAGAAAGGTCAAATCTTCCCTGTTTTTTATGATAGAGATACTACTTTACTTACTTATTGCTGGTGTAATAAAATCCCAGCAGGGAATAGAGGACGAGGTGATGCGATAAAGATAGAACCAAACGCAACAAGCGGAGATTTGTTCCAGTCTTCATTTAACGCCGCTGATTATGTGAATGGAACTTATGATTTATCCAGTTATGGTTTAGTCCTTAATTTATCAAATGGAGGAACAAAAGGTGAATTGAGATGTGTGCGTTATAATGATACTTCAGGGGATATAGACAGAAATGTTCTACTTCATACTTTTTGGGAGCAACAGACATCAGTGTTCGCAGATAATGTAGGAGCTCCAATTAATCCATTTGTTATAACTCCTTCTATGTATCCATTAAATACTATGATAACCCCAGCGAGTGGAAATTGTCCTACGAATCTTAATAGTTATACACATAGAGTAAATACTGGTTTATTAGATAGCGATGTAAATACTCAAACTCGCCCTGCTACTATGATACAAGATATAGCAGATGTAGTAAGCGTGGATGGAAAAGACACTGATGGAAATGATTTAGAACAGATTGCTCCCTTTTATTTCTTAAAGGTTGGTAAAATTGTTAATTCTCTAACAGATGTTGCTCCTGACGATGGATTAGATGATGCTAATGCTCCAGCAAGTGCTAACTTTGGTAAAATGATAGGATTTGTTAATAGAAGAAAGTTTGAAACTGGTGAGGTAGATGTATCAAGGGCGATATTAGCATCAGGGCAACCCCAAGCAATTTTTCCAGCGTGGGCTGTTGATTTGTGGAAGAATGCTAACCCCTCTGTTTATATGGATACACCAGTAGGCGATGGTGCTTGGAATATAAATGGTAGTTTTAATGGAATACACGCAGCGGATAGTGAGTTTTTTAATACTACCAATTTATGTTATATTCGTTGTCCTCAAATCCCAGTTCGTAATAAATCTATCAAGAATAGTAATGATTATCAAGTAGCAGATGATACTATTATAGGTGCTGGTTTTCCATTAGGACACGATAGTATAGTAGATGCGAGGGGTGAAAATACTGGTGAAACTTCCTATTATCAACCAGTTCAGTCCGCCCATCAGTATATAGGTAATAGAGGAGATATGAGATTAACAGAACTAACAATCCAAATTGTGAATGGTGAGGGTAAATTAAGAACAGATTTAATAGGTGAAAGTTCAGTTGCCTTACACTTTATAGGTGATGAATATTCGGTAGGACTTGGTGAAGTGGTTGCTCCTGCTCCACACGCACATCATTAATTCGGTAATAATTTATATTTTTTTTAATCGTTATATATATAAATATGCCGATGTCTAAATACCCTAATCTTGAGATTGCTGAAGAAGAAGTCCCCCCTGAAACTCCTAATCAAGAAGATATATTTAAGTCAGCACCCAACGATAATTTTGAGGAGGTAGAAGATGACGCACCAAAGACAAAGAAACCCAAGCGTAAGATGTCGCAGAAGCAGTTAGACCATCTAACTAAAATAAGAACTAAAGCACAAGCAACACGCATAGCAAAAGCAAAAGCAAAGAAGGAACTAAAAGAAAAAGGAATGGAAGAAGAAGAAGTAGGAGATACAGGATTATCAAAAAAAGAAGAAGAAGAAAAATATGAAAAGGACACTGAACCTAAAATAAATACTCCCAGTCGTGGATTGACTGCTGCGGAGATAAGAAAGATTGCTCGTGAAGAAGCAAAAGCAGAGAAAGAAGATAGAAAGCGTATTAAACAGAAAGAAAAAGCAAAAAAAGATGATATAGAAAAAGCAAGACAAGAAGGTATTGCTATGGGACGGCAACAGATAACAGATAGTATAGGTCAATATGTAGGTAATAGAAAAACACCTAAACCAGTTTCTAAACAAGTATCAGTGCCTAAACCAAAAGCAACATTTGGAAATCCTAAATTAGATGCTCTTTTAAATTATTAATTTCTGTTTATAGTATAAATGGATGACCTAAAAATATACCCAGTAAAAGATGAAGAACAGATAATGCGAGGTGGTAAGATATTAAATCCAATATTACCTAAACCAGCAGCACAATTACTCTTAATTGCTCCAGTTAAGACTGGAAAAAGCACTATTATTAGTAATTTATTGCTCCGTGATAGTATGTATAAGGGATACTTCACTGGCGGCACTCATTTTATTAGTCCTACGATTAACCTTGATAAAACAAGTAGATATATACGCGACCATCCTGATATAAATACATATGATGAATATAGTGATGAATTAATGGATGCGATTATTGATTTCCAAAGAGAAAGGGAGGATGACCTACCAGTATGTATAGTCCTTGATGATATACTTGGAGTAATAAAACAAGGTTCAGTAGCAACAAAGTTTTCCTCGCGGTATAGGCATCACGGAGTAGATTTGCTCGTTTGGTCTATTCAAAAATATACACAAGACCTTCCGCCAGTAATAAGAATGAACGCCACTGATGTAATAATAGGTAGTCCTTTTCCTAATCAAAAAGAATTAGGTAAAATATTTGAGGAGTTTGGAGATATGTATATGGGAGAAGATAACTTAAGAAAACTCTACGACGAGGCAACCCCAAATAAGCACGATTTTTTATACCTCAAGTTGAGCGAGAATCCTCCTGAAGCGTTTTCTAATTTTGAGAAGCAGATATATCCCAAGAAGCAAGTAGTAGCGAAAGATATGGATATAAAAGAGATAAGAACAGAAGATGATGTAGAGGAGGATAAAGTAAAGGAAGGTCTAAAACAGATAAAAAAAAATGAAGATAAGTTAGTTCGTAGGCGACGCAACCGAAAATCTAATTAACTGGGGGGAGGGGGGAAGTCAGTTGGTAAGTCCATAACACGAATAGGTGTTTTGTATATAATTTCTCTCGTGATAAGGTAAAGCACTACATCATCACACCAATTCCTAAATTGTTTGTTATTTGCCTCGTGGAGAGCATTGAGTTCGTCCTCATTGTATTTTAGAATATTTGCTTTCATCTCATCCAATACATCTTGAGGAGTTTTCTTTTTCAATTGTTTCATACCGATATATGATTTTCCTTTCATCTTAAAACTTTCTACTTTACAGCAGTCTTCACTCGGTAGGTCAGCAAGAAATATTTTCATACCTTCTTCACATTCGGTCATTTGTTTAATGGTAGTAGCAACTCCAAATCCATCAAGAAATGGGTGAGTGGGGAATGTTTCATTTTTGAGGATAGGTATAAAGAAATGCTCTGTTGGTTCAAATGGGAGTTTATCCATTACTATCCCATCTCCAACGATGCTTGAGATTGCCTCCTTTACTAATTTTAGTTTGCGTTCCTTCTCCTTGTTCTTCTTGTTCTTAAGGCGTTTTACGGCGTTTTTCTTCTGTGTCTTCGTGAGTTTAGGCATTTTATAGTGTATTCTTAATCTATCCTAAAATAATTCAACTTTAATAATTCAGCTTTAAGAAAATCAACCACTCTTTAAGAGAACTCCTAATAAAAAATAAAGAATAATTTATTATTTACTATAGTTATTTACCAGTTAAAATCAGAGGTAGTTTTTTCGGTGATGGTTGCCTTTGGGTTGTTTTCTTTTGCTTCCTTCTCCAATCCACGAATTATTTGGTTCATATCCTTTTTCGTCGGTTCCGTATCAGCACCTACTACTCCCAATCCGCAAAGGACAAGTCCATATTTTTCCTTGATGCTCTTGGGGATATACTTACCTGTGAGTTTGTCTGCTTGGTCGCTGTTTTTGTGTTCCATAACAGACTTGATATTCTCCTTAACTTCCTCCTCAGTCGCCATCAGTCCCTCCGCCAATTCCATCAATTCCTCCTCTGTTATGTCGTCATCAATCTCAACGAGGCCGACACCGAGTTCCCTAATAATTTGTTTGATTTCGGCGAGTGTTTCGGTGATTTCACCCTCGGCGAGCCCACCGAGTGTTGTGTTGATTTCACCATCAACCTCTTCTGCTTGGACGACTGGTGCTGGAGCAAAAGTTGTTCCGTCCAATACCATATCATCACCAAAAGCAAAACCTCCCACTTCATAATCTTTAGTGAGTTCATTGAACTCTTCACTAATCCCATCAAAGACCATCTTGCCGATAGCGTCAATCAGTCCAGTATCCATAGCAAGAGAACTTGTGCTATCCTCGTCTTTCATACGCTGCGTATTGGTGAAATCACTAATTACCAAAGAGAACATCTGTTGGTTGTGTGTAATAGAACTCGGCATTTCATCTCGTGCTTTCCAAACACGCTTAAAAATACGCTCCATATCCTTACGAAACTTGATGTCGCTTTTGAGGTTCTCTTTAGCAAAATCTTCGCCATACATTTTCTTAAACATATCCTCCGCTGCCGAACAATACTTCGCCACTACTGACTTGATGTCCTCGCCACGCCGAAAAACCATAGGCACAAAATTAATTCTATCGGTAGTTTTCATAGTAATATCTCCGTTAAAGCAGTGAAGGAGCAATACTTCGTTATCATAATCTTTAGGGATGAGTTCGGTGGGGATATCATCAAAAGTCTTCCCCTCTTGCTTAAATGTTTCCATAATCTCAAGGAGATATTTTTTCAGTAGTGCGTCAATATCTTTTTCCTTGTTCTTAATTCTGTGCTGCTCTTGGCGTGTATTACCGCTCCGTGTGTTTGCGGACTGCTGGATGCGAGTAGATGATGTGATTTCATAGGTATTACGATACGCTGCCTCCTCCATTTGACGCTTTCGGTTCTGTTCTGCTGCGGTATTGGGGCGACTACCACCACGAGTATTTGCGGTTGTGCTGCGGTTCTTCTTCTTGCTCTTCTTTTTAGTCATTTTATATTATATTCTTGTATTCTTAATCAGTCTTAGAATAATTCAACTTTAATAATTCAGCTTTAAGAAAATCAACCACTCTTTAAGAGAACTCCCTAAAAATACATTTCAGTTTGCTCCCCAAATTGCTCCCAATTTATTAAAGTTGATTTATCTTAGGATAGATTAAGAATACAATATAAAACTAAATAACGATGACCGACGCCACCAAGTGCTGTATCTGTGAGAAGAAGCGTGAGGATTGCTTTATGTATTACTTTTATCACGACGACGACAACGCCGACACTACAATCTGCGGCGAATGTATGGGGGACAACTATGGTTCTTGGGGAGGTTTCTTTAATGAAAATCCAAAACTCATTGCTTATCCCAAGACTAAAGAACTACTGGACGATGACGACAGCGATGACGACAGCGATGACGACAGCGATGACGACA